>Ga0255752_10005092_pt1 | contig 12910 bp, 10 predicted proteins | sample 011ome_25_FD_179952 | JGI IMG/M metagenome (GOLD analysis project Ga0255752, IMG submission 179952) | Coastal salt marsh microbial communities from the Groves Creek Marsh, Skidaway Island, Georgia - 011512CT metaG (version 2) | ecosystem: Environmental > Aquatic > Marine > Intertidal zone >...
GCGACATTCTCGTGCTGGACGACGACCCAGTTGTGCTGTTGGCCATTAAGGAAACGCTTGAACGGGAAAAATATAACGTACAGGCATTTTCCAATGCTCGAGACGCATTGGTTGCAATGGAGCAGACTCATTTTGCCACTATCGTCTCAGACCAGCGAATGCCCGAGATGACTGGGCTCGAGTTTCTCGACAAATGCAAACACATCCAACCCAACGCTTCCCGCATACTCATCACCGGTGTCCTTACTCTAAATACGGTCATTGAGGCTGTGAATCGTGGCGAGATTTTTCGTTTTGTAGCCAAACCTTGGATTCGAGAAGAAATGCTAGCCACCGTTGAGAACGCCGTTCAGCGATTTGCCTTGGTGGAAGCCAATCAGCAGCTTAGCGCGGACACACTCGATTTAAATGAGAAGTTAGTCTCCTCAAATGCGGCTTTAGAAGAAAAAATCCGCGAACTAGAATCGCAGGCGGAGGCTCTCGAAAAGACCAACCAATCACTGGAGGAGAACTTTAGTCATTCGCTCGAAATCTGCTTTCGCTTAATTGAGGCTTTTCATCCGGTCTTAGGAGAACAAACAAAGTCCGTCGTATCCATTTGTCGCGAAATCGCAAAATCGGATCTTCTCACTGAACGGGAAAGCGAAGTACTCGTTGTCAGCTCATGGCTATACAACTTAGGCCGTATTGGGCTACCTCGCGAACTTCTCACCAAGAGTCTGAACGATCCTCAAAGCCTGAACGAGCAGGAAAAAACGTTGCTGCATCATTACCCAGTCTACGGACAAACTCTAGCCGGGTTCGTCGGAACGCTTGAAGAAGTAGGCCATTCTATCAGGTCTCATCGCGAACGCTTCGATGGTCAGGGATTTCCGGATGGGTACAGCCGGGAGATGATTCCAGTACCCGCAAGGCACTTGGCGGTTGCGGTTGGTTTCGTTGAATGCGCGCTTCCTAAGGACCAAGCGCTCGAGTACATTATCCTCGAATCAGGCAAGAGCTTTCATCCCGAGGCGGTTCGCCTTTTCATGAAGAGCTCCAACCTTATCAACCTTCCCCAAAAGGTCCTTGAGTTAACGCTCGCCGAACTAGAGCCAGGGATGATCTTGGCGAAGGGCATCTACAGCCCGTCCGGACTCCTCCTTATACCCGAAGAACGCCGTCTCACGCAGGGCATTATTAAGAAAATTAAGGAACACGATTTCGCCAATCCCATCACCCAAAGATTGATGGTTTTCCGGTAATCAAGCTTTTCACGAATCAATTCGGAGTGTCTTCCTGAGTGCTTATGGATCCGCTCTCCCAACAGGGATGAGCGCCTCCTAAAGAACCGTGCCCTAAAGTCGATCTAGCTAGAGGCCTGCCGTCCCGCATCTATACGGATGGGCGCACTTCTTTCATGAGCACAAAGACTCCAGTCCAGGAAAATCCGTCTACATTGAATTTTTCGTCAGGAAAATTTCTGACGTTCAAATTGGCGGATAAACTGTGCGCCATCGCTTCACACGATTTGTTGGGCTGCTGCTAATCTTATAGACCTATGACCACCCCAATTGCTGAAGGCTGACCGTGTCATTCCAAATTTTGGTCATATGCTGGATTCTTCCTCCTTCGAACTGCATATTGTAGACGTAATCGGCTGCTACCGATTTACCAGTCGGTTCAATGGGGCCGCCTTGGCCCGTGTGAGTACCATGAAATACGGCGTATGCGGCAACGCAATTTCGTTCCTGGTCCTCTGCAAAAAAAGGCAACTCATAACGGCCATCGGGTACAGGTGTAAATAGCCCTTTCATCCATTCTGTATACCCATCAAGGGTGCTTAAGTCTGCAAGCGCTCCCGCTTGTGCGGAGAATGTTGCGTCAGGGTGACAATATTCACTGCAACCTTCCCAACCTCTTCCGGTCTCGCATGCTTCAAAGAATAGTTTGGCTGTTTCTAATATCTTACTCATATTGTTTCTTGGTTAACTTTGATCGATTTTCAGCATCATTGATGCTGATTTTATTGTATCCTATAATAAAATACATTTTTAACATGTGAACGCAATGTTCACATAAGCCGAATCGCAAGGGGCTATTTTTACACTTCTAGAATTGTAAAGTGGTCGCGTTTACCCTTTGGATGACTTCGAGATTGGGTGGAAATCGGCAACGGCACGAAATTTGAGAATCAATCAAAATAGACCCGTTTTCAACTTAAATGGACGATCTTTCCAAGAAAGTGACCCCAAAACAGCCGAAACCGACTCATTTCTTGAAACTCGATTGTCGTCTTCCCGCTCCTCTCAAAACGATGTCGATTCGCGATACGCGACGTCGTTTAAAATTATCCCCGCCAGGACGAAAAGCTTACTTTTTTGCAATTGCTGAATGAGAAGACCTTTTGCCCAAATTCCAGCTCTTCAACAGCAGGTGTGTGCGAAGGCGGTTTCGTACCCCCGTGCACTCTGTGGCGAAAAATTGGCCCCCTACCAATTCGACACCGGCCCCTTCGGGACTTTTATCTCCTCCACCGGTGCCTTGTCCGTAATAGATGAATACTGTTCTGGTGGACGGTATCGCTCCTGCAACTCTCCCGACTCATTGCAAAACTTAGCCCGCCACTGCAGATACTCCCCGAGAATCTTATCAAACTCCTCCAAGCTGGAAAAACGCACCACTCTATCTTTGAAGTACTTCGACGGCCCAAACCGCTTGGCGTACCAGGGAGCCACCTTACGGAATTGCACGCAACCCCGGTCCTCGCCATAAAACTCGATCATCCGTTGCAGGTGTATCCGCATCAACTCTACGCGCTGTTCAAACGTCGCCTCTGGCAGCATCTCGCCAGTGCGGAGCAAGTGCTCGGTCTGCTTGAAAATCCACGGATTGTAGAACGCTCCCCTACCCATGCTGACCCCGTCGCAGCCGGACCTCTCAAGCATGACTCGGGCTGATTCCGGCGTGGTCACGTCGCCGTTTCCAATGACAGGAACACGGGATACCGCTTCTTTTACTTTTAGGATGCCATCTAAATTCACCTTTCCAGAGAACCCTTGAGCTCGTGTCCGACCATGTACAAAAATAGCGGATACGCCGACGTCTTCCAATGCCACCGCAAGATCCGGAGCCGTTATATTGTCATCGTCCCATCCAAGACGCATTTTGGCCGTCACTGGAATGTCAAGGGCGTCCACCATCCCTTTCACCAGTCGCTGCGTCGCCTGTAGGTCCTTCATCATAGAGGACCCGCTCCCGGTTTTGGTAACTTTTTTCACCGGACAGCCCATATTGATGTCTACCGACTGAGCGCCGCGTTCTTGCACGATGAGAGCCGCATCTCGCATTTCTTCGGGCACTCCTCCGAAAAGCTGCACCGACATTGGCTGCTCGCGCGGGTCCGTCGCGATCATCTTATACGCTACGGGTCGCTTTTCCAGAAGGGAGCGGGCATTGACCAAATCGGTGGTGACTAGACCCAGTCCTCCCAAGGACTTAACCGTCAAACGAAACGGGAGATTTGTATACCCCGCCAAGGGCGAGAGAAACAAATTGGATTCAAGCTCTAGGTTTCCCAGTTTCATTACCGAACGAATTGCCACCTCAAATGGACAACGAGGAACACGAAAGGAATTATTTCAGTAAGAAAAGCCTTTTCAGTGGTATTACGAACGACCGAAGTCAATTCGTAGAGCCAGCGCTCGCGCTGTACCGCGTAGTCAGATCAGAATCCTTTGCTCTTGCACTGCGGCGTAGCGCAAGCGCGAGCCCTTCGATCGGATGAAAGTCCATGCCCTGTGGGAGCGGTTTCATACTGCGATTGAGTCAGCCCAAAATCGCGGTATGAAACCGCTCCTACGAGCTGCTAACGTTTTTGGACAACAGATGAGTCAAACCGAACGCTACTCGGGCAAGATATACCCGAACTAAATCTTAACATCCAACTTGGCCAGAGCGGTCTTGAGGCTCGGGTCCATGGGGTGGCCATTGTAAAGTACCTTACCATCAGGAGCGACCAGGATCATGCGAGGAATCGAGTTGATCATGAGCAACTGGCTCAGTGGGCGGTCCTCCGGTTCCAACAGCCATGGCATCAGTTCCATCTTGTGCTCTGCCCGTGTCTTCTTCGCTTTGCCTACGGGATCGTCCGCATCGGTGTTCATTCCAGCTACGACTACGCCCTGACTCGGGAGCGATTCGCCTTTCGTACGAAGCTCTGGCATTAACTGCATGCAGGGTCCGCACCAGCTGGCCCAAAAGTCTATGAGCATGGCCTTGTTTCCCGAAAGCCACTGTGACAAGGGCTTTTCCTCGCCATCCGCGCTCGCGATGACCAAATCCATGGGAATTCGCAGATTTGCCATAGCGGCCTCTTGAACTTCCTTTTGCCGCACTTCCGTCATCAATTGGATCAGACCGAACGCCTGTGTGTACTCCGGCGAATTAACGAAAGACTTGGCTGCCTGCTTTTCAAATTCGGGCATATCCGTAGCTTCATAAGCCTGGATGGCACGGATCGAAGCGACCAGCCCTGTCAGCTGACGCTCGGAGTGGAACGCCTTGTCCATCCCATATTCCAGCTCACCGGAAACCGCCTCTAGCTCGTCCAAATGCTTGTACAACTCCGGCATGTTTCCCGTGGAAAGATAATGGATGGTCTGAGCCTCGACAATAAATGCCTTCGCCACGCTTTCCTTCACTGCCCTTTCGTAGGCCTCATCCCAGGAGACCGCTGGATCCCGTGCCGCTTCGTACAAATGGTCCTTGGCGGAATGATCATAATGATCGTGTGCATCCTGCGCCCAGAGAGGGGCCAACAAACTTAAAGCCCCCGCAACAAGGCAACTACGCAGATTAAATGTCATATTCCAAATACGACCCGCACCGCCCCTTGCATGCAAGCCGATTCGCCTAGGGGTTACCGCCCATCAATGATCACAGCTACCGAAATGATTACTGAATCAGGTAGAAGGCGATCTCCGAGGGCTCACTTTTTTCTCAGAAATCTATGGGTGCTCGGAGATCGCCCGCTACATTGAACGTCTTCGTGAGCATGAGAATCCGTGCCATGGGTGGCCAAAAAACCTCAACCAAATCCTGTTCGCAATGAATTCAGTCTTCCTTATCAAGATTCGATTCGACACATTCAGAATATGCCGGCTTCGCCAAAAATGGAACGCGCTCGTGAAATCCTGAAACGTTATTTCGGGCATGACACCTTTCGCCCATTACAAGAAGAGATCATCTCGGAATCCCTCGAGGGACGAGACATTTTCGCCCTCCTTCCGACCGGCGGCGGAAAGTCGCTCTGCTACCAGCTCCCCGCCATCCTCGAGGAAGGTCTCACTGTGGTCATTTCCCCCCTGATCGCCTTAATGAAAGATCAGGTCGACGGGCTTAACGCGAACGGCATTCCCGCTACGTTCCTGAATTCTTCTTTGAACAAGACGGAAGCGCGAAAACGCTATGCGAAGCTGTTTGCCGGAGAATACACTATTCTATACGTTGCCCCGGAGAGGCTTATGCTTTCCGGTTTTCTCGACGACCTGAAGCAATGGAAGGTTTCCCGTTTTGCCGTGGATGAGGCTCATTGCATCAGCGAGTGGGGACACGACTTCCGTCCGGAGTATCGACAGCTATCGAACTTAAGACGCCTTTTTCCCGATCTCCCTTTCATGGCCTTGACGGCAACCGCCACCGACCGGGTAAGAACCGACATCCTGACCCAGCTTCGGCTCAAAGAGCCCCGCACCTTCGTAGCCAGCTTCAATCGCCCCAACCTCAATTATCAGATCGAGACCAAACAGGCGGTATTCCAGCAGATCCTGAGGTTCGTAAGCAGCAAGCCCTACGAAAGCGGTATAATCTATTGCTATTCGCGCAAGGCGACTGAAAGCCTCGCCGACCGGCTCCGCCAGAACGGCATCGAAGCCCTGCCCTATCACGCAGGCATGACGCCCCTTAAACGCGCTGAAAACCAGGAGGCCTTCATACGAGACGAGATAAAGGTCATTTGCGCGACCATCGCTTTCGGAATGGGCATCGACAAGCCGAACGTGCGCTACGTCATCCATCAGGATCTTCCAAAGAATATTGAAGGCTACTATCAAGAGACCGGGCGGGCAGGGCGCGACGGTCTGCCTTCGGACTGTATTCTATACTTTAGCCCTGGGGATGTAGCCAAGCAGCTCCAGTTCATCGCCGACAAGAACAACCACAAAGAACGAGATGTCGCCACGCAGCAACTACGTCAGATGGTTCACTACTCGGAGTCCTCGGAATGCCGCCGCAAGGTGTTGTTGGGCTATTTTTCGGAGGAGTGGACAGAAGGGAATTGCGGTAACTGCGACAACTGCCGCAACCCAAAGCAAACGTTTGACGGCACCCTTCCTGCTCAGAAATTCATGTCCTGCATTTTCCGCGTCAATCAGGCCAGCGGCTTTAGCGTCGGCATCAACCACATCGTTGATGTTCTCCTTGGCAGCAAGAACGAAAAAGTTCTCAAGCGGAGACACGACCGCCTTTCAACCTATGATATTGGACAGGAATACCGGCGCGTGGAATGGCAGGCGTTTGGTCGTGAGCTCATCCGCAACGGATACATCGAACAGAACGCGGAAAACCATAGTGTACTTGAATTGACGAGAAAAGGCAAAGCCGCCCTCCGGGACCGGACTCCAATCCAGCTCACCCAACCCAGTGTGGCAAAGGCGACTCCCCAACGACGCCAGCCCTCTTCAACCGGGGGCATCGAGTGCAACGAGAAACTGTTCGCAATCCTCCGCACCCTCCGTAAAGAGCTCGCCGCAGAACAGGGAGTCCCGCCTTATATCGTTTTTTCCGATGTCACACTCCGCGAAATGGCCCGCGACTTCCCGATCGACGAAGACCAGCTTTCCGACATCAGCGGCGTCGGCATGGCCAAGCTAGAGAAATACGGCGATACGTTTATCGAAGCAATAAAGGAATATTTGGATACCCACCCCGAAGCGGGTATTGATGAACTCGAACCCTCATTCCGTTGATGCCCCACTCAATCCATTCGCTTTCCCAAATCGTGTGGAAGGTAGGGCGTGACGGCCCGGCACGCCGCCACAGCTTGAGCCCCCTATCCGGCACGCCCGGCCGTCGCGCCCTACCTTCCAGGACAATTGTCTCTGCACCGCGTTAACCGCATCCAACCCAATACAAAACCCAACGACCATCAAAACTTACCAAAAAAGCCTATTCCTTTTTCGACGCGACCTGCGGGTCGATGACAATACAGGACTCAACCAAGCCCTTGTTCAATCCGAAGAGGTCCTTCCTGCCTTTGTCCTAGATCCCCGGCAAACCGAGCCGCACGACTACCGTAGCGAACCGGGGCTTTGGTTTTTGCACGACTCCCTGAAGGAGCTGGATCAGGACCTGCGAGATCAGAGCTCCGCCCTCTTTCTCTTCCAGGGCAAGCCGCACGAACTCGTCGAACAATGGGTCCGGAAACTCGGAATCGAAGCCATCTGGGTCAATCGCGACTATACCCCGTTTAGCATTCAGCGGGACCAGGCCATTCAGTCTGCCTGCAAAAAGCAAGGCATCGCGTTTCACACGTGCAGTGATCTCCTTCTCAACGAACCCGAGGAGTCCCTCAAGGCAGACGGGGCGCCCTACACCGTTTTTACTCCCTACTTCAATCGAGCCCGCACGATCAAAGTGAATTCCGTCAGCAAGTTGACCGCCGGAAAAGGCAGGCTCGCCTCTCCAGCAAAGGCCCTCAAAGTTAGTAAACTCCTTGAAAGCTTAATCCGCAACATCCCAGACTACCCTTCCGTAAGAGGGGGTCGCAAAGAGGCCAAAAAGGTACTCCATCGACTGTCTAAGCTTTCTAACTACGCCAACGATCGCGACATTCCCTCCCTTGAATCGACCAGTCACTTGTCCGCCCATCTGAAATTTGGGACCTGCTCCGTCCGCGAGGCCTACTGGACGATCCGACGCAAACTGGATCCGGAACATCCTCTGATCCGCCAGCTTTATTGGAGAGATTTCCTCACTCAAATCGCATTCCACTTCCCACATGTGTTCGGAAATTCCTTCAAGAAAAAGTACGGCAATGTCGCCTGGAAACAGGATGACCAGGCATTCGAACTTTGGGAAAACGGCCAGACTGGCTTTCCGATTGTCGACGCCGGCATGCGGCAGCTCAATCAAACAGGTTTCATGCATAATCGTGTACGCATGGTCGTGGCGTCTTTTCTCACCAAAGACATGCACATCGACTGGAGATGGGGGGAACGCTACTTCGCCCGACGACTGGTTGACTACGATCCCTGTGTCAACAACGGCAACTGGCAATGGGCAGCGTCAACCGGATGTGATGCCCAGCCGTATTTTCGCATATTCAATCCTTGGCGACAACAGGAACGATTCGATCCCGATTGCGAATATATCAAAAAGTGGATTCCGGAACTAAGTTCGCTATCATCCCGCCAAATCCATCGCTGGGAAGGTGATCTCGGAGTCGACTACCCCGCGCCCATACTGGATCACAAGAGAGCCGCCCTAAAAGCCAAGATGCTTTTCGATGGATTATAGCCCCAGTCGCGGCCAGTCTCCAAGCTGCCGAGAGCAGTCAAAAACTTAGTGCCGCTTCCTGTAGATCGCCGCAGCCAAAATCACCCACAAAACACCAAGCCTTTCCCAATGAAACAATTAGTACTCTTATCTCTATTCCTGTCCCTGCCAACACTCGGTCTTTTTGCCCGGCCCAATATCGTTTTCCTCTTCGCCGACGATCAACGCCCTGACACCATCGCTGCCCACGGCAACGAACACATACAAACGCCCCACTTGGATCGGCTCGCCGCCAATGGGCTTAGCTTCACCCGCAACTACTGTGCCGGCAGCTACAGTGGGGCGGTCTGTGTGGCCAGTCGGAGCATGCTCATGACCGGACGCCACTGGCACCGGATCAAGGACACTCGGAATTGGGAGGGGCTACCCACCTTCCCGGAACGCCTTGCTCAGGCGGGCTATACCACCCACGCAGTCGGCAAATGGCACAATGGGCAAGCGACCCTCGCCCGATCCTTCCAAACAGGAGCCAATCTCTACATGGGCGGCATGTCCGACCATACAAAAGTCCCGCTGCAAAATCTCAACCGGGATGGAACGCTTACCGAGAAAAAAATCGGCACTCGCTTTTCCAGCACTCATTTCGCTGATGCCGCTATCGACTTCATCCAAGAACAAGACTCAGACGAGCCCTACCTGCTCTACGTGGCCTTCACCGCCCCACACGATCCCCGTAATCCGCCGCCCTCTTATCGGAAACTGTACTATGAGAATCGCCCTCCACTTCCAGAGAACTTCTTACCCAACCACCCGTTTGACAACGGCCACCTCAATGGGAAAAAACGCGATGAAAGCCTCGCCGCCCACCCGCGTACCCGTTCGATCGTCAGTGATCAGCTCTGCGAATATTACGGGCTCATCACTCACCTAGACGCTCAAGTCGGTCGCATCCTTGACGCAGTCGAGAATTCTCCTACAGGAGAAAACACGATCGTCGTCTACACCGCCGACCACGGTCTCAGCGTAGGTTCGCATGGATTGCTTGGAAAGCAAAACGTCTATGAACACAGCATGGGGGCTCCGCTCATCCTATCCGGTCCGGGAATCCCCCAAAACAAGTCGACCGACGCCTTGACCTACATTCTCGACCTCAATCGGACCATATTCGAGCTATGTGGCGTACCCGCACCCGAGGGAATTGACGGCGCCGATCTGACTCCCCTGTTCAAAAACCCGACGGCTTCCGTGCGGGAGTCCATATTCCTTCCCTTCCAAGACATCATGCGTGCCGTTCGAAACGAGCGATACAAACTGCATATATATCCAAAAATCAATCACACACTACTCTTCGACCTCCACACGGATCCGAGCGAAATGAACAATCTCGCCGAAGACCCGGTCTATGCCGATAAACGTGCAGAACTGCTCGCTCTCATGAAGCGCTGGCAATCACGCGTAGGAGACCCGTCGCCACTCCATGTTGACAATCCGGCCCCCAAGGGAGTCGACTTCAGCAAAATCGAGCGATCACTCGACGTCTGGCAACCCGACTGGATACGGGAAAAGTACTTCGACGGCCGGTCCCGCGCCGACCACGGCTCGAAATAGGCACGCCTTCAATATCACGCTCGGCTCGTCCGTGCCGTACAAGCAGCTCAACGAACGCGGCCCGTCGAGCCGCGTTCGTTGACCAAGCTGCAACCCTATGCTAGCCCCATCGCTCGCCTGTAGGCATCCACTAGATCCTCAATCGGGACCTCCTGAGTATCACGTATACGCACACAGCCTTTGCCGCAATTGAGCTTCGGGTTGTTCGCGACAACCGGAGCGATAATCGCTTCCGAACAAAAGTAGATGGATATGTGATGCTTTTGATTACCCAGACAGGCCCAATGATCCCCCCGCTCAAAAGTCGGCATCTTGTAACGCATAGTCAGTTGAACCTCGGGGACCGCTCGCTCAAATCGCTCTTTTAACTCAGACAGTCGGTCTCTTCTAATTCGTGGCAGTGAATCGATATATTCTTGAGAACCGGTCTTCACATCCGGAACCATATGCCCGAGTTTCCCGCAATCAAGCCCATCCCACGACGGAACGAAATGGAACGCCCTTAGCTTTTTGGCGTCCAATAAAACTCGCTCTAACGAGCAAAATCTCTAGCTAAAGAACAATTCTATGCAACGATTTCATCGATTTCGCTACGTCCTCTCAATTCTGGCACTTCCTCTCGCCGCCGTTTCCTATGGACAGGAAGCCGCAGATAGCGATACCGGAGACACCCCAAACGCCGAATCGATGGCGGCCTACCTTCTCAAGGATTTGAACGAGCGAGAGCAGAGTGCCTACAAGCGCTACGAGAAAGCGTTGGCAACCGAGGACGTACATTCGATTGAGACGGAACTTCAGTCGATCGTCGACGGATACGAAGCCCTAATCAGCGCCGCTCCCAACTATGCAGCTGCCTTTATCTCCTACGGGATGATGCTGCATCGAATTGGTGAACGTATCCCCAGCAATGCCATGCTTATTCGGGCTGACCAGATTGACCCGTATCACGCGATCGTTAAGAACCAGCTTGGAAACTACCAGGCGGAGGAGGGGAATTACCCGGAAGCCATGGCGTTTTACCAAATGGCCGTCGACCTTAGGCCCGACGAACCTCTCTACCACTACCAATTGGGAAACCTCCTCTTTAGCTACAGGAAGTTCTTTATCGATGATAAACTCTTCCTCCCGGAGGGGATCGACCTGGAAATTCAGAATCGATTTCGAAAAGCAGCCATGCTCGCGCCCGCGCATCTGCCCTACCGTCTCCGCTACGCCCAAAGTTTTTTCGATATCGCGAGGCCCAACTGGGAAGCCGCTCTCGAGGAGTGGCAGCAGCTTGTCAATTTTGTGGAGTCACCCGAGGAAAAGCAAATGATGCAACTCTACATGGCCAAAACCCGATTTGAAATGGGCCACCATACCGCGGCCCGAAAAATCATCAATGGAATCGACGACCCCTCTCTCGCGCACTCCAAGGGTATTCTTCTCAAACAGATCAACGCCAAGCATCCCAGGTAAGCCTACCCATACAGGGGCAAATGAAAACGGCTCACCAAAAATCCACTACGGCTGGATCGATTGCGCTTACTAGATTATTTTCCCTTTGGCAAGTCGCCAAGGTAGGGCACGACGGCCCGGCGTGCCGAGCAACAAACGCGGCTCGCCGGGCCGTCGTGCCCTACCTGCGATGCCAGAGTTTTCTCACCCACACAAGCATATGGAGGCGAGCGTCTCATTGAAAAGTCCTCTAGTAGCAATAGGTATGAGAAGATCTATCTACTTGAGCGGCTTCAGGCCAATAGAGCCGCCGCGGCGCCACGTGGGAGCCAGCGGTAGGCAGTGTGGGAATTTCGCCAAAAATACTTCTCGGCGACATCACGGCTTTTAGTGGCAAAATATTCGGACACCACTCCATGCACGTACTCATAGGGAGCGATGAGATCACTCACCGGCCAATTGCTTCCAAAAACCAGTCGATCCGGACCAAACTGATCGAATAAGACGTCGAGACCTGGACGATAAAAGTCTGGATCCGTTACGACCTTCCCCTCCCTCTGCCTGACCACAGCAGATACTTTCACATAGACGTTTGGATGGGCCGCCACCCCTGCGAGGGCTGCTCGCATTGCCGCAGGATCGCCATCCCAGTTCTCGAAAGGCAAATGGTTGATGACGATACGCAGAGAGGGTAAACGGGTTGCGATCAAGCTTACTGGATCCAGCATCTTAACGCCGCCATGTACATCGATGGTCTGATCACGGTCGGCTACTCGCTTAATGTCCGCCAGAGCTTTCGCTTCGGTCATTTCGCTCGGTCTAAGACCGCGAAGTCGAAGTCCGAGGAAGAGCGGATCGGCAGAGAAACGATTCAAATTCGCCGCGAAGTCCGGATGGCCGGGCCGAAGGTTACCGATGAATCCAACAATGTCGGGATTAGACTTCGCCAGTTCCAGAACCCAAGCATTGTCCTCGACCCAATCGCTCGCCTCTACCACCAAGGTACCAACCACATTATACGGCGTTGATACGGCATGGAACGCTTCGGGAAACACCGGGCGATTGAGGAAGAGAAAGATCTAGAAATCTTGGATCAGTACGGGACTACCGAGATCGCTCTACGCGAACTCCAGTCCCTCGAAAAACCTCGACCTAACATTATACTGCTCGACCTGCAACTCCCGGGAATGGGTGGACTCGACTCCATCCGCTATTTTAAGGAGTACGCTCCCAAAGCGAAAATAGTCATTCTCACCCAATCAGATCAGGAGGCAGACGTGCTTCGAGCGATATTGCTCGGGGCTTCCGGCTACCTTCTAAAGTCGGCCCG
>Ga0255752_10005096_pt1 | contig 12905 bp, 10 predicted proteins | sample 011ome_25_FD_179952 | JGI IMG/M metagenome (GOLD analysis project Ga0255752, IMG submission 179952) | Coastal salt marsh microbial communities from the Groves Creek Marsh, Skidaway Island, Georgia - 011512CT metaG (version 2) | ecosystem: Environmental > Aquatic > Marine > Intertidal zone >...
GAAACCGCACCGCAGGGAAGGATTCGCCCTCCGCCCATACCGTGGCCATCATCCAACCTGCTTCCACGTGCGGTGCGATGGCAGCTAATTCCCATTGTTTGGAAATAGCCTCTTCCGGGGTCTTGGCAATACCATACCGCTTCCCTTGCAAACCCGCTATGCCCACTCGGCTCTCCATGAAGAGGTTGCCGCTGACGTTTTCCGCGAAGTCTCGAAATCCTTGATGAAAGGAGTCAAGGTCTCCGTAAATGTCGAGGTGGTCCGGATCAGCGCTCGTGATAACGGCGTGGGTGGGCTGAAGGTGCAGAAAACTGCGGTCGAATTCATCTGCCTCGACCACCGTCCATTGTGCCTGTTCAGACCAAAACACGTTGCTTTGTGTTGAGGTCATGACACCTCCAATGAATGCCCGGCAACCCTGTGGTTCGTGCATGAGGATGTGGGCGAGCATGGCCGAAGTCGTGGTTTTCCCGTGTGTTCCCGCTACGGCCAGGGTTGGTCGTCCGTGGGTCACTTGCCCGAGCGCTTCGCTGCGTTTGAGGATGGACACCTGCGCGTTTTGGGCTGCCAGAAGGATCGGGAAGTCGCTCGGCACGGCCGGCGTTCGAATGACTGCCCTGTCGTCGCCTTGATTCCTCAGCAACCAAGCCTCGAAGTGGAGCAGGGCCTGCTCAGCGGTTTGCCCCGCCGTCACATCCAATCCGGTTGTTTTCAAAGCGTCCGTGAGTTCGGATTCCGTCCGGTCGTATCCGGAGACTTCTGCACCGTGGGCATGGAAGTACCGCGCCAACCCACTCATCCCAATGCCGCCAATCCCCACGAAATACAAGGATTTGGCTTTCATCGCAATGCTTCAATGGCGTTGACAACATCCTGCGCGGCTTGCGGCCGAGCAGCTTCTGTGATGGCTTTCGCCAACGATTGACACCGCGACTCATCGGCAAGCAAGGAGTGAATCGTGGTGCCTAATTGGGCGATGACTTCGACATCCGGCAGGAGGATGGCGCCGCCCCGATCGCTCAAGGATCGGGCGTTTTTGGTTTGGTGGTCTTCGGCCACAACGGGACTCGGAACCAAAATCGTGGGCTTTCCGACCAGCGCCAATTCGGCGATGGACATGGCACCGGCTCGACTCGCAATCAAATCTGCACACTGGTACGCCAAATCCATCCGGTCGATGAATCCGACGCAGCGCACCTGGGATTGCAAGCTTGTCGGAAGGCCGTTCACATACTGGAGCATGTGTTCGTGATAACGCGCTCCAGATTGCCACAGCACATCGTACTCCAAGGTGTCATCGTCGCCGACGGAATCGAGGATGCTTCGTACCGCAGCATTCATCGAGGCCGCGCCCAAACTTCCACCCATGACAAATACGATGGGCCGATCACCTGAAAATCCAAAGTGTGCCGCAGCGGCTTCGCGGTTGCCTGTTTTTACGGATTCGACCACTTGATGCCGCAACGGGTTGCCGGTTTCGATGATGCGGTGTGCCGGAAACCAACGTTCGAGTCCTGGAAATCCAGCACAGATGAGTTGCACCCGCTTGGCAAGCAAACGGTTCGTGATGCCAGGGAAGGAGTTTTGTTCTTGGATGGCGGTTAGGATACCTGCTTTGGACGCCTGAAAGAGCAAGGGACCGCTCGCAAAGCCTCCAACGCCGACCACGAGTTCAGGCCGAAACCGCCGAATGATTTGGCGTGCTTTCCAGAGGGAACTGACGAGCTTCAATGGAAAAATCCAATTGCGTAAGCTGCGCCAATTGCGATCGACTCCGGTAATCCACAAACCTTCAATGGGGTATCCGGCTGCGGGTACTTTTTCCATTTCCATCCGCCCTTTGGCTCCCACAAAAAGGATGTCGCATGCCGGGTAGCGTCGCTTGATTTCATCGGCGATGGCCAAAGCCGGGTGGATGTGTCCTCCCGTGCCACCTCCGGAGATGATGACGCGTTGAATCGGCAGGTCAGGCATGGACTTCGGGGTTGCGCACGAGTTGGTTTCCGGAAGGCTTGAAGTGGCCATTCGTTTTCTGCCATTTCTCCGGGTCGGTGACAGAGCGCGATACCGCGAGGATCATGCCGATGGCCAAACACGTAAAAATCATGGAGGTGCCTCCGTACGAAACCAAGGGCAAGGGTTGGCCAGTGGTTGGGAAAAGTCGAACTGCGACGGCCATGTTAATCATGGCTTGGAATACCAACATAAATCCAAGGCCCATGGCGAGTAACCCCCCAAAATGCCTTGGGCATCGCGTAGCCGTGCGCACCGTCCGGAAGAGCAGAATGAGGTAGGCGAGCACCATGCCGAGCCCGCCCACAAGGCCCCCCCATTCCTCGATGATGAATGCGTAAATCATATCGGAATAGGGGTGAGGCAAGAAATTTCGAGAGGTTCCGGTTCCCGGTCCGGATGGGAGCAATCCCCCGCGGTTGATGGCAACTTGGGCGAGCTCAATTTGGTATTCCAATTCATCGGCATCGGCCGAAGCCCCGACCCCGGCAAACCGCTCCAGGCGCCCGGCCCACGTTCCGAAACGCGGCAATACCTCCGGTGCCGCTTTCCCTATTCCATAAAGCAGGACGAGTGCGACCACGCCCATCCCAGCGATCCTGAACATGTGACGCCACGGAACCCCGCCTATGAACAGCATGCCAATGCACACCACCCCCAAGAGCGCGGCCGTCGAAAAATCGGCGGGTAGAATGAGCCCGCAAATGAGCCCGACCGGCACTAAAATAGGTAACACACCGGCCTTGAAATCGTGCAATTGCGTGCGCCGGTTGTTGAGTTCCCGAGCGACGTACGTGACCAAAACAACCTTCGCGAAATCCGATGTTTGCAAGGTCAATCCGATGAATGGAATCCGCAGCCAGCGCTTGGCATCGTTGATATCAGCGCCGAATAGAAGCGTCATCAACAGCAGCACCGCGGCCACCCAAATCAGCACCTGGGAGATTCGGGAAAAGTAACGGAAATTGACCTTGTGAATCAGTATCATGACGCCCCAGCCGAGGGTCAGCATGAGGCCTTGTTTGAACAGAAAACGCAGCGAGCTGCCATCGGATTTGTAGGCCAAAGACGATATGGCACTGTACACCGCCAATAACGAGCACAGGCTGAGGATCAAGGTGACCATCCAGATGACCTTGTCCCCCTCCAAATACGCGCCGATGCGCCGGTGAAGCGAGGTGGGCTCGTTCACGGTTTTGCTGTTCGACATGCCGCGCAGTTACAGGTTGCGAACGGCGGCTTTGAATTCTCGGCCGCGCTCTTCGTAGGAGCCGAACAAATCGAATGACGCACAAGCAGGAGAAAGCAATGCGGTGTGGCCGGGCTGACCGAGTTGGTAAGCCAACTGCACGGCTTCGGCCGCAGAGGTTGCTTCGTGGACGCTTTCGACCCGATCGCCGAAGGTGTCAATGAGCTTTTTATTGTTCTTTCCGAGGCAGATGAGGTGGTCAACCTTGGAGGTCACAAGGTGCATCAGCGAAGTGTAATCGTTGCCTTTGTCCACGCCGCCGGCAATCCAAATGATCTTGCCTTTGATGCTCTCGAGCGCGTACCAAGCGCTGTTCACGTTGGTGGCTTTTGAGTCGTTGATGAAGGTGATGCCGTTGGTTTCGACAACAAACTCCATGCGGTGTTCGATGGCGTCAAATTGAGCGAGGCTGTCGCGAATGCCTTCGCTGCGGAGTTCGAGAACGCGCGAAGCGACGCTAGCCGCCATGCTGTTGTACAGGTTGTGTTTTCCCTGCAAAGCCAATTCTTGGATGGTCATGGTAAATGGGGTTAAATGGGGTAAGTAGGTTGTGAAAGTTTCAGGATGGGTGTCCGAGTCCACCGCGGCCCAGCCCCAGGCTTGGAGCCCGGCCGATTCGAGGAATTCGGAAAGTTGTTCAGGGGTGCGCTCCGTGGTGACGGCAACGACGCGAGCGGCGGTGCCGCCATGTGCCGCGCCGCGCTTCCAACGGGCGATAGAGAGTTCATCATCTGCGTTGAGCACCAGCACGTCGGTAGCGGTTTGTGCAGCGGTGATACGCCACTTGGAATCGGCGTAGCGCTCGATGTCGTAGCCGTAGCGATCGAGGTGATCCGGTGTGATATTGAGGAGCACCGCAACGTCAGGCCGAAATTTGTCCGTTCCGTCCAACTGGAAGCTGCTGACTTCCACCACTTGGATGGATGCGGGGTTTGGTCTCTCAGTGAGATCCCGTGCCCAGCTTTTACCGATGTTTCCGACGCAAGCGACTTCATGTCCGGCATGTTCAAACAAGGAAGCGATCAATGCGGTAGTCGTGGTTTTGCCGTTGGCACCCGTGATGGCGATGATGCGTTCCGCATCTGTTCGCGCATAGCGGCTGGCAAATTCGATTTCGCTGATGATGCTTGCGCCGGCCTCTCGCATTGCGACGATGAGTGCAGCATCTTCTGGGATCCCGGGACTTTTGATGACGGTTGCGCCAGCTGCTGCTGCCGCCAATAGTCGGTTTTCGTCGTGCCCGCCCGACTCAAATTCGATGCCGGCAGCTCGCAGTTCCTCCGCCCGCTCGTCACGAATGTTCCCAGCATCCGTTACCCATGGCACGAAGCCTTGGCGCACTGCGAGCAGGGCGGAACCGATTCCGCTTTCACCTGCGCCGAGTATGGGGATGATGGGGTGAGACATGGGGATTTGACCTAGCGGACTTTGAGGGTAACGATGGATACAACCGCGAGGAGGATGCCCACGATCCAAAAGCGCGCGGTGATTTTGGATTCGGGGATGTTCAGTTTTTGATAGTGGTGGTGAAGCGGAGCCATCAGGAAGATGCGTCTGCCCTCGCCGTATTTCTTTTTGGTGTATTTGAACCAACCGACCTGCATCACCACGGACAGGTTTTCGATGAGGAAAATGCCACACAAAACAGGCAGCAACAGCTCTTTGCGAATGGCGATAGCGAATGCGGCAATGATGCCGCCGAGCGCCAAACTTCCCGTATCGCCCATGAAGACCTGTGCAGGGAAGGCGTTGTACCAGAGGAAAGCGATGCACCCACCCACAAATGCGGCGATGAATACCACCAGCTCCTGAGAGAAGGGGATGTAGTGGATGTTGAGGTAGTCGGCCGTGACGATGTTGGAACTGACATAGGCCAACACCGCCAAGCCCAGGCCGATGATGGCGCTGGTTCCGGTCGCCAAGCCATCAATGCCGTCGGTCAAGTTGGCGCCGTTGCTGACCGCCGTCACAATCAAAATGACCAACGGAATGAAAACCAACCAACCCCATCCTTCTGCGGCTGGACCGATCCAACTCACGAGCCGGTCGTAGTCGAAGCTGTTGTCCTTCATAAACGGCACGGTGGTTTCCGATGATTTCTTCGCTTCCCAAATGGGAAGTCCGCGGTCCGCTTCGAACACTTCGAATTTCGTTCCGTCCATCGCCGTCATTTCGACCACTTCACCCAAGAATTCCCGGTCGGCGGGATCCTTGATGGTCACATCGGGATGCCACCACATAATGGAGCCTACGATGATGCCCACGCCAACTTGCCCGATGATCTTGAAGCGACCGGCAAGGCCTTCTTTGTTCTTTTTGAACACCTTGATGTAATCGTCGATGAACCCGATTGCTCCCAGCCACACCGTGACGAGCAGCATCATCTGCGTGTAGATGTTCGTCAAATCCGCGAAAAGTAGCGTGGGAATGAGGATGGCCGCGAGGATGATGAGTCCGCCCATGGTGGGGGTGCCTTGCTTGTTCATTTGGCCCTCCAGCCCGAGGTCGCGCACAATTTCACCGACTTGTTGCATTTGCAACCATTCGATGATTCGCTTCCCGAAGACGATGCCAATGATGAGCGAGGTGATCAGGCTCATGGCAGCGCGGAACGAGATGTATTGAAATAACCGGGCTCCCGGTAGGTCCCAAACGGCATCGATGTAGGTGAATAAATGATACAGCATTAGGCAGGCTTGAAGGCGTTCAACAATTCTTCACGGTCATCGAAATCGTAGCGAACGCCTTTGATTTCTTGGTACGTTTCGTGGCCTTTGCCGGCCACGAGGACGATGTCTCCTTCGCCGGCCAACTGAGCCGCCAACCGAATGGCCTCGCGTCGGTCCGTGATGGCAATGCATTTTTTCGCATCGATGGGGTCCAGCCCCGCTCGCATGTCCGCAATGATGGCGTCCGGTTCTTCGTCGCGCGGATTATCCGACGTCAAGAAGACGCGGTCGCTCCACTTGGCAGCGACCTTGGCCATGACCGGCCGTTTGGTTTTGTCGCGATTACCTCCACAGCCAACGACCGTGATGACCTGAGTATTCCCAGCTCGAAATGAATCGACCGTTTTCAATACGTTGTCCAGCGCGTCCGGCGTGTGGGCATAATCGACCACCGCTGTGATGCCTTCCGGCGCTTCCACTTGCTCGAATCTTCCGGGAGGGGGCTTCAGGAGCGATAAATGGGTCAACACGTCCATTTCTTCCATGCCCAATTCCATGGCTACCGAATACACTGCCAATAAATTGTAGGCGTTAAACCCTCCGATCAACCGGCTGTACAAATCGTGGCCGTTCACGTGCAATTGCAATCCGCCCAGGTGGTTCTCGATCACCCGTCCACGGTAATCCGCCATGGACGTAAGCGCGTAATCTTTGATCCTGCCTTTGCAATCCAACACCATGTCTTGTCCGTGGTTGTCGTCTTGGTTGTACAAGGCAAATCCATCGGCCGGCAGCATATCGAACAGCCCCTTTTTTGCTTGGATGTATGAATTGAAATCACCGTGGTAATCCAGGTGATCGTGCGTGATGTTGGAGAACACCGCACCGGCCAAAACAGTGCCGGCCAGGCGTTTTTGATCGATGCTGTGCGAGCTCGCCTCCATGAAAACGTATTTGCACCCCGCATCCGCCATTTGTCGGAAGAGCCGCTGCATTTGGAGTGCATCCGGCGTGGTGTGGCTTGCAGGCACCACTTGGTCCAAAATGCGGTTCTCGACGGTGGAGAGCATGCCCGCCCGTCGCCCCATGGATCGGAACAAGCGGTGAAGCAAGCTCACGGTAGTCGTTTTTCCGTTCGTGCCGGTTACGGCTACAACGCGCATTGCTGTGCTGGGATCGTCGTAGAATTTCGAAGCAATCTTGCCCAATGCGGCGGCTGCATCTTGGACGCGAACGTACGTCACATGCGCAGCGTGTTTTTCGGGCAACTGCTCAGTGATGACCGCTGTCGCACCTTTTTCGATGGCTTGGTCGATGAAGTCAAAACCGTTCACTTGGGTACCGGGGATGGCGACAAATAAGCTGAACGCCTTGACCTTTCGGCTGTCAAAAGCGATGTCCTCAATGGCTACATGGGTATTGCCCACGATGTCGTGGATGCGGGTGCCGTAAAGGATTTCTTTCAGGAGCTTCATGCGATTCAGGACAATTCAAGGGTGATGGACGGACGGCCAGTGATGGGCGATCCCGGGGTGATGCTTTGGCGGCGCACCGTACCGGCGCCCAAGGTTTTGACTTCGATACCCGCGTTTTCGAGCAAGTACAGCGCATCCCGTAATCCCATACCGCGGACGTCGGGTACGGCACCCGGGGTGATGGGACGTGCGCTCAATTCCGCTACGCTCTCACCGGTTGTGACGGTGACCCAATCACCTTCAGTTGCGCCGGTGTAGGGCAATCCAAATGCCTCGTACAGGGTGACCAGTTCTTCACGCGCTCCGTCTTTTGCGCCAGGCAGTTTGGCCTCTTCCGCCAATAATCCGGTGCTTGATGTGTGGAAGGAGGGATCGGTGGCGTAGACTTTATTCGCGAGTTCGCGGAATACTGGGCCGGCGATGCTGGATCCGTAATACACGCCGCTTCGCGTGTCTGCAATGACCACAATGCAGCTGTATCGCGGTGATTCAGCGGGGAAGTAACCTGCGAACGACGCGCGGTACCGTCCGTCGTATCCATTGGGTCCGGCGATGCGCGCGGTGCCGGTCTTTCCTGCTACGGTATACGGGCTTTTGGTAAAAATGAATTGTGCAGTGCCTTGACCTTCAGGATCGGCGACACGCTTCAACATGCGTTGGCAGGCGGAAAGCGTTGCAGGGGAACAAATGCGCTCTGCAATTATTTCCGGTTTGATGGTCTGTACAGCCTCACCATTGTATTCCAGTCGCTCGACGAGTTGCGGCCGCATCATTCTTCCGCCGTTGGCGACGGCATTGTAGAGGCAAAGTGTTTGCAGCGGGGTTTGTGTCACCTCATATCCAATGGACATTTGGGTAAGGGAAAGCCCTGACCAGCGTCCTTGTCCTACCTCCGTGTAAACTTTGGGTTCAGCTTCTCCCGCGAGTTTGATGCCTGTGGGTGTGTGGATGTTCAGCGCCTGCAGGCCATCTAGGAACCGCTGCTGATCTTCACCAAATGCTTTCTTGATGGTCAGCGCCGTGCCGACATTGGAACTCACCTCGAAGACTTCTTCGGTGGTCAAAACACCGTGTCCGCCTTCATCGGCATTGGAATCGGACATTCGCCTGCCGTAAAATGATGTGACGCCATTGCCTGTGTCGATTTCATCCTCAGGCTGCACACCTCCAATCTCCATAGCGGTCATCAGAGTGGCCAATTTGAAGGTTGATCCAGGCTCCACTGCGGTTCCGATGGCGTGATTGAAGGTTTCTCCGTAAGCCGAAGGGGTGGTTTCGTTGCCCTCTTGGGTTCGCGTCAAGTTGGCCATGGCCCGGATCTTCCCGGTTGCCACCTCCATCAAGATTACCGTTCCCCAGGCGGCGTCGTGTGCAACCAATTGACGGCGCAGCGCATTGCTCGCAACGTCTTGTAAGTGCATGTCAATGCTCGTGATGACATCGTATCCTGCCACAGGTTCCACGATGTATTCATCTGAAACGGGCATCCACTGTCCGCCGGCAACCCGACGTTGCAGCTGTCGACCGGTGATTCCGGCGAGCTCATTGTTCCAACTCGCTTCAAGCCCAACGCGGTGTTCATCCCGATCGATGCCGATGGTGCGTGCTGCCAAATCACCAAAGGGTTTGCGACGCTGTTCAATGCGGTTGAATGTGAACCCGCTTTTGAACCGGCCACGACGGATGAACGGCAGTTCGAGCAGGGCTTTCTGTTGGATGTAGGAGATGCGCCGCGCTATCAAGGTATTGCGGCTCCCCACATTGCGTCCGTCTCTCAGAAGTTTCCGATAGTCGGCGGCACTTTTTTTACCCAGAATGCGGCTTAACCCTTGGCTGAGGCTGTCGAGCTCTCGGTCAAACACATCCCAATCGATGGCTTCGCTTTTGCTGTCCCATCGCACTTCGAAAACGGGTACAGAAGTGGCCAAAACGCTACCATTGGCAGAATAAATCTGACCGCGGGCGGGAGTGATGGATTGGACGCTGGATTCAAATCGTTCGCCAACAGCCAACCACTGTTCGTGCTCGGCGCTTTGAATCCAAAGGATCCTTCCAAATACCGAAAAGCCCAGAAGGACGAAAAGTCCAAACGAGAACCAGGTTCTGTTGGTGAATTCGCGCTCGTTCTTCATGGCGTTTCGATTTCGTATTCCAGCAGGAACGGCGGTTCGACATTTTGACGGAGCCCGAGTTCGGCAATGTTCTGCTCGACGGTGCTTTGCTGCAATTCGGTTTCAAACGTGGCTTTTAAGGTTTTGTACTCAGCACTGAGTTCCTCCAGCTGCCGCTTGGTGCGAAGTTTTTCGCGTTCCATTCGCTCAAACTGATAGCCCATGGCGATGTAAGCGATGAAAAGACCGCTGACGAAAATGAGGTAAGGGATGTGGCGGGTTACGCCCTCTCGTGTCAAGAATTCTCCGCTCAGGATGTCTCGAATCACGGGAGCAATCGATTGCCGGTTGGCGCGTTCTTGTTTTTCCTGCGGGGTTCGTTTGGGTGATTTTTCGCGGCGTTTGAACCAAGGTTTGCGCGGGGCGGGCGCTGCCTTCGCCTCACCAGGTCGGACGATGCGGTTGCGCGGGGCCTTTTCTTTTGCCGATGCTTGTGCCTTTTGCCGAGCTGCCGCTCGTGCCTGTTGTTCTGCGAGTTTCTGCTTTTGTGCTTCTTGGGCAGCCTTCTCTTCCGGAGTCAAGAGACGGTTGCCCCTTGCAGGATTTTTTTCTTTCGCGGGGCCAAATGAAAAGAGCTTTTTCATGCGGCTTGGGTGTTGATTTGATCGAGGGTCAATGCCGTGCGGGTGGCGACGCGAAGGCGTGCGCTGCGTGCTCGCGGGTTGCGTGTTTGTTCGGCCTCATCCGCCACAATGGCTTTTCGATTGACCGGCGCAAATGGACAAAGTGCGTTCCCCTTGAGATCGCGTTTGACCGAATCCTCAAAATTTCCTGAACGCATGAAGTGCTTGACGAGCCGATCCTCTAAACTGTGGTAGGAAATAATGGCCAAACGACCGCCTTCTTCCAAGAGGCCAACAGTTGCTTCGAGCATTTCGCGCAAGGCGCCGAGCTCGTCATTGACTTCAATGCGAAACGCCTGGAATATCTGCGCGTGAAATTGGTTTTCTTTCCCTTTCGGTGCGAGGTGGTCGGTGGCAGCGACCAAATCCGTTGTGCGGGCGATGGGTCGATTGCGCCGCGCTTCGTCAATGGCATACGCCACGCGGTCGGGCCGTTTGAGCTCACCGTATTGCCGAAGCATGGCTGTAAGCTGTTCGACACTGTAGTCCGCTGCGATGTCCGCTGCGTTGATGCCGGTGGCTTGGTTCATGCGCATGTCCAGCGCTGCATCGTGCCGGATGGAAAAACCACGAGCTCCGGCATCGAATTGGTGGGAGGACACGCCCAAATCGGCGAGCAGCCCGTCTGCATGGCGCGCGCCTTGCAAACGCAAAAAATTTCGGACATACCGAAAATTTTCTGGAACGAGGGTGAAGCGTTTGTCATCCAATGCGTTGGCGTGGGCATCCGCATCTTGGTCGAATCCAAACAGCTTGCCGGTTGGGCCGAGTTCGGCCAGGATGAGACGGGAATGCCCCCCGCCTCCAAACGTCGCATCAACGAACGTGCCGTTGGGACGGTTTGAGACACCAATCCCCTCGATGCTCGCTGCGGCCAAAACGGGGATGTGGTAGGCGTCGGGTTGCATCGATCAATTGTCGCTGTTGGGTTCGAGGTCTTGGCGGACATCCTCGGCCAGGGTGCCGAAGTCGAAATCATCGGCATCATCGAGGACGGACTGGTTGTAGCGGGCCTTATTCCAGATTTCAATCTTTTCGCCGAGCCCGGAAACGATGATTTCATTGTCTGCAGGCAATTGGATTCCCGCGTGCTCCAACAACAATGCGGGGATGTTGATCCGGCCAGATCCATCCAGCTCCACATGGGTCGCTCCCTTCATGAATTTTCGCTGGAACAGTTGGTGTTTCCGGTTGTATCGGCTCAAACGCGACATCTCTCGGTTCACCTTATCCCATTCAGGTTGCGGATAAACCACCAAGCATCCTTCGAAAATATCACGGTTCACCACGAGGCCATGGTGCAGGACTGAGTCCAACTGCTTGCGCAAGCGAGCAGGGAACATCAGGCGCCCTTTGGCGTCGATTTTACACGTGTATTCTCCGAGCAGATTCAGCATGATTTCCGATTCTCAAAATTACCCAAGATTTCCCACTTTCTCCCACCTCTCACCACTTTCTCCCACTTTGTGGAAAAGTTTTGAAGACTAGTTTAGGGATAACTCAGTCGTGGCGCGGTTTTGCTGAAATTCAAGTTGTGGGGGTGGATTACGCTATTCACACGTTTTCAACAAGGCTTGTGAACAGCGGACTTTCCGGCGTTTGTGGAAAAGCGCGCGTTTGTGCAGACCTTTGACCTGCATTTAAAATGAATCCCCATGGCAACTCCTGACATCATTGAACGCGGGCCATATCGATATGTAGAGGCTGGATCTGGTGAGCCGCTTATCGTGTTGCACGGTTTGTTCGGTGCATTGAGCAATTTCAAGGACGTGTTCTCTCATTTTTCCGGACGATTCCGCGTCATCATTCCCATGTTGCCGATTTATGAATTGCCGATGCTGCAGACCAGCGCCAAGCACTTATCCGAACACATTGAAGGGTTTGTGGATGAAATGGGGCTGGATCGGGTTCACCTCCTGGGCAATAGCCTGGGCGGTCACGTGGGGTTAATCTATACCAAAAACAACCTGCACCGGGTGGCTTCGCTCAGCTTGACAGCGAGCAGCGGTTTGTATGAGAATGCTTTCGGGAATAGTTTCCCACGCCGCGAAGACAAAACGTTTATCCGCGATAAAGTGGCGGTGACTTTTTTTGATCCGAAACACGCAACGGAAGAATTGGTCGATGAATGCTTCGAGGCGGTCAACAGCCGCGAGAAGGTGTTGCGCATTTTGGCCATTGCCAAGAGTGCCATTCGCCACAACATGGCCAAGGACTTGCCGAACATGACCTGCCCGGTATGCTTGATTTGGGGCCGAAACGATATCATCACACCTCCGGAAGTGGCCGAAGAATTTCAAGCGGGATTCCCCGATAGCGATTTGTTTTGGATTGAATCCTGCGGGCATGCCCCGATGATGGAACACCCGGAAGAGTTCAATCGTTTGCTCGAAGCGTGGTATGACGCGCGTGGCATCGCAAAGGCCTGAGTACCCTCATTATGGAAGTCAAAACAGCAGAGTTTATCAAGTCCAGCGCGCACCCGAAGGAATGTCCTCAGCCAGATCGTCCGGAGTATGCATTCATCGGTCGCTCGAATGTGGGCAAGTCCTCGCTCATCAACATGCTCACCAACCGCAAAGGGTTGGCCAAAATTTCATCCACCCCGGGCAAGACCCAACTCATCAACCATTTTGTCATTGATGAAGGTTTGGATGGGACTTCGGGAGACCGCAGCTGGTACTTGGTTGATTTGCCCGGATTTG
>Ga0255752_10005099_pt1 | contig 12903 bp, 14 predicted proteins | sample 011ome_25_FD_179952 | JGI IMG/M metagenome (GOLD analysis project Ga0255752, IMG submission 179952) | Coastal salt marsh microbial communities from the Groves Creek Marsh, Skidaway Island, Georgia - 011512CT metaG (version 2) | ecosystem: Environmental > Aquatic > Marine > Intertidal zone >...
CATTCTTGTTGTAATAAGTGAGAACTTTATTATCTATTCTATGAACTACTGTCATACAGTATTTTGTACAAACCAAAAGAAGAGACCAGTCGAAAAAAAAGAGACGTTTGTGTGTTTCGTTTTAAAACGAACTCTCTTCACATTTCTAAATGTCTCATCTCCTCCTCTGCAGACGACGCCAAAGAGACGTATTAGTACTCCTACATCATTCGATGATGATGCGCGCGCTCACATTTCAATCGTCTCCTTCCACCGCGCATACTAATCAACAACAACGGACGTTTGCTTCATCATCATCGTCGTGTTCATCATCATCATCATCATCATCATTCGCAACGAACGTTTCCAGTTTGAGTAGAAGACGAGCACAGAAAAATCTATTATCCCCTTCTTCAAAATCGTCGTCGTCGGTGTCTGTTCTGTTGCGAGAGAAAAGCAGAAGAAGAGTCAAAATCGTCGCCAAAGTCGTCGAGAGTAACAATAACGAAAACGAGAAAGTGAACGACGCGACGAGGAAGAAACGGTACAAATGGGCCGTGGTCGGGTGCGATTCCGACGCAGGAGGGGCGTTGGCAATAATAAGGGGTGACTTTGCCGGAGACGTGCAAACGGTTGAAATTGTGGACGTGCCGACGATGACGGTTACGGTGAACGGGAAAAAGAGGATACGATTGGACGTGGCAAAAATGATTGAAAAAGTGAAAGAGCTGGACTTGCCGAGCGATGGGAATGGTGGACATTCGAGCGTCGTATTCGTGGAAGAAGGCGGCGTCGAGTTCGGCTTTAGCGCGCAGACGGCGTTCGTGCAAGGATACAATTTTGGTTTATGGAAAGGTGTTTTAGAATCGTGCGTGAACCCAGAGACGACGAGAGTGGAGGTGGTGAAACCTCAGGCGTGGAAGCTCGCGTTGGGGTTGAGTGGTAAGAAAACGAGTAAAGATGATTCGATCGAGATGGCGAAGATGGTCTTCCCGGAATCGGAAGATATGTTGCAAAGGAAGAAGGATCACGGAAGAGCGGAGAGTTTGTTAATTGCGGCGTACGGTCACGCGAGAGAGACGTTACAGAAGAACAACGACGTCGAATACGGGGATATCGTCAGAGATGACGTGGTTTGCAAACGCGTGTTTAACGTTTTGGAGCAGAAAGGTTTGGTTTCCGAGCATGGCGTGGCGTATTTCGGACCGTATTTCGGAAGAACCGGAATGGAGTTGAAACACGACTTGAAAACGAGAGGGTTGAAAGTCTCCGGAACAAAAGGAGAGTTGATTTTGCGTTTAGAAACGGACGATTTGAGGCGAAGGAGCGAGAATAAAAAGATAGGGAAGATGGACGATGATAATAGCATTAGCGTTGACGAAAAAAAAGAAGAGGAAGTTTTAGAAGCGTAAGTAGAAAGACAAAGCGTATGATATTCGTTGTTGCAGGTGTATGTTTTATTTAGGATTAATAACACGACAAATACGTTACGCGTTTGTGCTTAATACGCTACTACTCATCTTGTCCTTATTATTGTTGCTGCTGCTGTTGCTGGCTACTTTCTCTTTCCTCTTTCAAATCCCACGGCTCGTCCATTTTCGCATTCTTACCTTCGACTTCTTTAATCAACGCTTTCGCTTGTTGCCTCATAAACGAGAGTCTTTGATTAATCGAGTGATTCGGGTCCAAAGCGGCCGCTTTCTCCAACCTCGAAAACGCCGCATCGATTAACGCTCCAAGTTCTTTTCTCTCCTTCGATTCCTCCGGGTCTTTCCAGACCTTTTTCTTGTTCTTCTCTTCGCGCCGTTTATGGACGAACGCTTGCACGAGCGTTCTCGCTTGTCCAAAGTTCAAAGTGCCCCATCGCGCGTACGCTTCCGCCATATTTGGGTTCTTCTCCACCGCCAGCTTGTACTTTTCTTCGGCTTTGTCGTACTCTTTTTTATGCTCTAACGCGATACCCCAGTTTACTAATGCTGGTGCGAATTTATCCGAGGAGACCAACGCTTCGCGATACAACTCGATGGCGCCGTCGACTTCGCCCATGAGAAACTTACACCCACCGGCTCTTAAGAACGCTTCGTGCGCGGGGATAGAACTTTCTAACTTTTGCGCTCTCCCATCTTTCATGTTATCGATGTGCATCATGCGTTCGTGTTGTTCTCTAGATTTTTGCGCCACGTTCATAAGCAACGGAATCGCGTCTTTACATCTGTTCGCTTGCTGATACGCCGCCGCCAAGTGGAAGTCCGCCGTCAACGAGTTCTCCCCAAGTTCTTTCTTCGCTCTCTCCAACGGTCCGATGGCTTCTCTCGGTGCGTTTCGCAGAACATGCGCTAATCCCAACTGCATCCATGCGTGTCCTAAGCTCGAATCGATCGTCGTCGCCGCCTCTAAATATGAAATCGCTTGCACAACCTCCTCTGGACTCGGATCGACTTTCGTCTTGACGCCTTTCCCAGAAATCGAATGCATTTTCAACGGTTTCGTCGAGTTATCCTCTTTTTTGCGTCCGTGCAGTAAACACATGCTCGCTCGCAAATACACGTGCGCGTGCTTGACTTTCGCGTCTTCAATCAACACGCGATATTGCTCCAACGCCGACTGACAGTCGCCGGCGCCTTGGTGCGCGACTGCCAACTGCCATCTCGCCTCCGTGCTCGACGGTTTCTTTTCCAACGCTTCGTTCAAAATAGCAACCGCGGATGGAAAATCACGCTCGTGTTGATATACTCGCGACAAAGCAACCTCAATCTCAATCTTATTCACGTTCTTATTGTCTTCATCGTTGTCGTCGTCGTCTTTTCCGCCATCTTTTCTTCTAGTTTGCAACTCTTCTTCGATCGCTTTCGCTTTCTTCAAGTTATACTTCGCCTCTACCAACGGCGTCTTATCGTGCGTAAATCCTAGCGGACTCTTTGCCGCGTTCCCGTCCGCTTTATCTAACAAAGCCAACGCTAATCGTACGCTCGCTTCTTTGCTCTTCGCTTTTAAAGATTCGCTACTCCCGCTACCGCTTTTCTTCTCCTCTTCTTGTTGTTTCAACGCAGAGTCGTATTTCACCGTCACCTCTCTCAACGTCTCGATCGCTTCGTCCGTATCCATGTCCGCTCGGTACATGTCCCCTAACAACAACTTCGTATCCGTGGACTTTGAATCAATCAGAGACCATTTTTTTAACAACGTTTTGGCACCAAAGAAAGAAGAAGAGCTCTTCTTCTTATCGTTTAAACCAACCATTTTATTCGCCAACTGCCTCAGCACGATGGGAATAACCAAGGCCAACAGAAGCACCAGCAGAGCGTAAAAGATATATTTCGTCGATTGTTCGATCAAAGGTATCCGATTTTGTTCCCGTTTTCGCATCTGGTCCAAGGAATCTCGTCGTTCTTTTTTCTTCTTTCTTGCGGCTTCTGATGATGATAATCCATTTCGTCTCTCTTTTACACCATCACCACCGTTTTTCCTCCGATTGCGAAGACCACCGTCGTCGTCCGGAGCAGAGCGATGCGTAGTGGTCGTCGTCCCGTTTAAGTCGTCGTTTTCCTCCGTCATCTTCTCTCTCTCTCTCTCTCTTTGTGTATGTGTTATGTTATGTGTTATCAATAATATACATAGAAGAATAAGAATGAAGAAGAAGAGATTTCTCTCTTCTCTTTTTTTTTTGAACTCTCCTCTTCCTCTGTTTTGCTTTTTTGGTGGATTACGTAAAAAAAGGAAAAAAAAAGAACAAAACCACACCACAAAATGTACACCGCTGCTAAACACGCTGCGGTGACATCGATATCATCATCATCATCATCGTATTCTTCTTCGTCGTCGTCATCGTCCTCGCTCAAACTCGGTTTAACTGCTCCCAAAACTCTCGTCGTGAAATTTGGAGGACGCAGAAGTGTCGCGAAGAAGATCGTAAAAGTCATCGTCCCGAACGGTGCGTTCGAGGATGGAATGATGCAATTGACCTCGGACGATGTTTTCGTTCAAGCCTGTGCGCCGTGGGGGAATCTTTGCGTCTCGTGGGGTACGAAATACGTCCCCATCGGCGTTCCTTCCATCTTGGCGAGTTTGTTGTTGTTCGTTCCTTTATTCGTCGCATTGGCGAAAATCAGAGAGTTAGAGAAGGAAAACTTTCATCTGAAAGAAGAGATGACGACGAAGAAAAGATGACAGTAATCAAATCGATCGAGATCTTCATGGTAGAATAGAATTAGAATATAGAATTAGAGAGTAGATGTATTTATACGTAGAAAATGTTGATGTGATCGTATACCATCATCACGGCGCGTTGTTCGCAATATCGTAAACAGGAGCATCAAAGTATTTCTCGTCTTTTCAAAGACTCTCCTCTGTTCGTTTCGTCATAGATTTCACACAACACTCTCTCTGTTCTTACAAACACACTCGCGCGTAATAATAATAACAATAATAAATAGAAAGAGAGCGTGATAATATATCGTCGAATAAATGACGACGACGCACCAGAGGAAGCAGCATTTATCTAGCGCGTTACCTGCGTGGTGCATCGGCAGAAGACCGGGGACGAATGCTCACGTGGACATCGACCCGGAAGCAAAATCGTCGAAACCTTCCCGAGAAAGAGGAGGAGGAGGAGGAGGAGGAGGAACGTCGTCGTCTTCGCCGAAACACGCCGCGTCGATGACGGACCCGGTTGCAAAGTTGAACAGAGATCCCGAGCACGTCAGAGGCACTCGGAAAGCGCGTTTGTTTTTGATATGTTTACCGATCGGGTTGATATTCTTGATGATTCTGAGGCCTTTGTACGCGCCGTTCATCGACGTGTTCGGTGGCGATTTGCTCGATCAGCTGTTAGCGTCGGAGGAAGGTCAAGGTCACGTAAGCGCGGTGTCGGTTTCTGACGACTTTTTGAGCGAGCATTGGCCGGTGGAAGCAAGCGGCACCGCGGCGGAGAAGCACACGAGCACTCACGTCAGCGCCCATAGTAGTAGCGGTAGTTCTAGCGGTAGTTCTAGTTCTAGAGAGAAGGAGAGCAGAGAAAAGAAGAAGAAGAAGAGCGAGGAGTATCGCAACAGGAAGATGTTGTTCTCGGATTTTAGCTCGATTCGGTAGGTTCAGAACGAAGAAAGTTTGATGTAGTGTAATAAAGCAGCAGTAGATAGATTATAAAACTCGATTATTGTTGTTGTTGTCGTTATCGATTTGTTTGTTTTGCTACTAATTTAACTCGTGTGCTTCATCGTCGGCCCAACCGCGCAGTGGTCCACGCACGACCAAAAGTCGAAGTATTGCCCCGTGCAATGTTTCTCTCCCGTTTCGTCGCCTTCGATGCGTTCCGCGCACGCCTCGTACGCTTTCAAAAACGCCTCGCACTTTGGTTTGCACAAGTCTTCGATTTGTAACTTCGGGTCGACTGGGTCGTCGACGTCCCCGATGTCCACTTGGATTTGACCGCCTCCCATGTCTTCTTTTTGTCTTCTTCTTCTTCTCCTTCTCTCTGTCTATCTATCTTTGCGTTTTGTGTTTAGAAAAGAAAAGTTGACTCTCGTAAGTTCTCCGCCGATGATGATGGATGGGGAAACGAAAAGCGACGCGAAAGAGAAACAAAACCGATTCCTCTTCCAATACAGGAAGAGAGAGCCCCGGCAAACAATAACAACACGAAACGAGAAAGGAGGAATGCGATCGACTGAAACGAAACAAAACTCTCTCTCTCTCTCTCTTGCGCATGCGCGCATAAAAAACAAACGAGTAAACAAACCTTTTCGTACCAAAGAGTTCAGATGATCAATGAGGAATTCAGATGAGAGTCCAAGTTTAGATTTCTTCACAAAAAAAAAGCACGAGAACGTGCGCTCGTATATACACACATAGCAGTAGAACGCGAACGAGCACACGATGACGGAGGCGACTATTCGGGGTGTGGCCGGAATGAAGTCCGTGTTGGACATGCCGGTGATGCAGGTAAGAATAGGTTTAATCATCAAATCGTTGTTTAATAAGTTCCTCTTCGCGTTTTGCATTTTCCGTTGCGCTTACTTTTTATAAAATGTGTGCGTCCCGCGTAAAAAAAAATGGTCAAAAGAGACTCGATTCGAAAATCTCTTCGGTCCGCGGAGGATGAATACGAAGAGCAACGATGCGTTTGCTTTTGTTTACGCGTCGTTCCGTGAGAGACGATCAAATGTAGCGCGTCGAATACGCCAATTTCGTTTCTATTTTCAAGTCGTCGGATTTTGACAAAAGGAGAGACATTCGATTCTTCAACAACTCTCTCTTTTGAACAACAAAACACGTATACTCATAACGAGAACTTCTTCTTCTATTATTACTTAGGACGGTCCACCACCGGGCGGTTACCCATCCGTGCGTTACGCGCGACGCATTCCATCCACTGGTCCATCGGGATTTGCTTTATTCGGCGCCTACTGTGCCGCAGCCGTGTACGGTTTTTATCAAATAGGACAAGGGAACAAACACCGACGAAAAGTGTTGGACGAGAAGCACAACGCGAGAGCGATATTAGTTCCGTTTTTACAAGCAGAGGAAGATAGACGGTACGCGAAAGATTGCAGAGAAATCAGAGAAAGAGAGAATAGGGTGATGAAAAACGTGCGAGGTTGGAATCCAGAGGCGAAGACGTACAAGACGACTTGGTTGTCGCCCGGCGCGGCGACCAGACCGGGCCTCATTTGATTTTAGCTTTTAGCGCATCCGTCACGTTTTTATACTAACAGTCTGTAACACTATCTACATTACTACATTTACTATTTCTACACCTAAACTACAACGATCGCGAGTATTGCGACCGTGGTATCCTTCTTGCTAAGGGGATTTCTAATCTTAACTACGGTTTCCTTCTGTAGTCGAGTCGTTTTACCGATACCTACGAGGAGATTTTCGGACCACACTTCAAAGACTAGTGCATCACCGTCACCATCATCATCATCATCATCATTCGATGGTACTGGAATAGAGACGCTCTCGTCGTCGCTCACCATGAACCCGAGCCTATCCAAATGCACTTTTGATTCGAAGCTTCGTCCATATTTAACGACGACGACGCACGTATTGCGAAGAGTTGTTTTTTCTTCACTTAACTTCATCGCCAAACGCACTCGCGAAACCGAAACATTTTTACTCGCGAAAGTTTTCTCGTCGTCGTCGTCGTCTACAATTGCATCTTCCGAACATTCTTGAAGCAAAAGCGCTTCCAGCGCTTTGTAGACGTCCACTTCAATATTCATTCCTTATTTTCTTCTCTCTTATAACAAATATTTCTTCACTAAAGTCAACAAGTCGTCCAACTCCTCCTCGCTTGCGAAGCGTTCTGCGCTGGACTCCACAATCGCTTTCACAGTCGCGTGTTTCTTCTTCCCGCTCGGTCTCAAATTAATCAACATCAACGTTTCCGCTTTGGTCAGATCAAGTTCAACAATACCCTCGATAAACTTTTGAATCATTTGTCTTTCGTGTTTCCCGACCCGCACGCCTTTTTCTTTAAACTCCTTCAACATCAGAATCTCCGTTTCAAACGGTGCGTGTGGGGTTGGGTATAACGGCACAAACTCTTCTTCGTCTTCTTCTTCATCGTCGTGTTCATCTATTGGCATCCCTTCGTCGTAACTATTTGTATTATTATTATTATTATTATTATCAAACTCGTTGTTCTCCTCGTCTCCTACTTCTGTTCCTCCTCCGACTTGTTCGTGTCGTTTCAACTCGCGTTGTTTCAAAAGTTCGCACATCTCAAAGTTCGACACAAGACCTTCGTTCTTTCTCAAGATTTTCATTCTTATATTCTTGTTGTGACGATGTTGTTCTCTCGTATGTATTACGTGTATTCCTCTCGCGTTCGTGTTCTTTCTACGAAACTCTCTCTTGTTCTCTCTTCTTCTCTCTCTCTCTTCTTCTCAAACCACCACAGAAACACAAAAAGAAAGCACACCACAACAACAAACAGCGAAGAGAAGCACCTTTTTTTGAAGACCATCATCGAGAGGGAAAAGAGCTCTTCAAAAATTCTCTCCTTTTTTTTTTCAGAAAAAAACTCAAAAATCACACACGTCAAGAACAAAAGAAAAAGTGCAGAAAAGCAGCCAACTCCTCTTATTAATACTTTTGCACTCGTTTTCTTTCATCACGTCTCCTCGTCACTCTTTAAAATTACACGCGCGCGACAGACATAAACAACACAACATAAACAAGAATAAAAAATGACGGGGTATTATTACAACCCATCGTTACCGTGCGAAGACCCGGGAGAAGTGGACGCGCTCAAAGCGACGACGACGACGAGAAGACGTACTCATTCTGGTGACGACGACGACGTTTCGACGACGAGAAAAGCAGAAGAAAAAGCATCGACGTCAACGAAATCTATCTGGACGACGTCTTCGTGGTTTCAACAACAGGCGGGGCCTCGAGGAGAAGAAGACTCGAAGTCCCTCTCGAAATCGTTTTCCAACGAAGAAAGAGGAATAGGGTTTAACGACCAACCGGTTTTGGCGAATTGCACGCGACCGGAGAACGCCTCCAACGTCGGCGGTTTAGTCCACAACAGATTCACGGAGAAGAGGAGCCAGAGAAATCCTTTACATCCGGTGGAAGCGAAATCGGTCAACTTGTTCGAACATAATCAGATGTCCTCTGGGATGCGGTCGATTTATAGCAAAGGTGACGGAAGAAATTCTGCGAATATAAGTGCGACGACGACGACGACGGCGACAACCATGTCTCCGTTCAACTCGAACACGGCGGTTGGTAAAAAATGTCTGGACGCGTTTGAGTTTGCGAAGAGAGAACACGCGGAGAAGCGAAGAGAACACATTCGCGCGAAGTTTACGTTTGATTTTGAACGGAATAAGTGGACGTTGAACGAACGCGCGTTGGAGAGCGAAGATGTGGACAGAGGAGCAGATGAGAAAGACGCGATTACTGTGGCTGCCGATGCCGCTGACGCCGCTGCCAATGCGAACGAGGAGAACACAAATAACATCAACAAAAACATGACGATACACGTGGAGGAGGAGATGAACGCGGCTCAAATGTTGCACATTCAAACGACTCGAGAATTGCGATTGAAAAAGCACTTGCCGAGACATGAAAGCGCGCTTTTAAGCGCGGCAAAGAAAGCATCGTCGTCGCCTTCCTCGCCATCGTCGGTTGTAGCGAAAGCGAGCGAAGATTTAGAGAGCGCGAAGAAGAAAAAGAAAACAATTTCACGAGAAGAAAAGAAAGTGGTAGAAGAAGAAGAAGAAGAAGAAGAAGAACGAGAAGACATGCTCCAAACGGATTGGTCGAGATACGTTCTCTCATCTGGCCAGGTTGTGTGGGTGGATACGACAGACGCGAACATTCTCGAAGACTACGCGGCGGCGAAAACGTGGATGGGTGCTCAAGAAGAAGAAGAAGAAGAGGAAGAAGAAGAACGTGAAAGCAAATCGATTCGCGTCTGCTTCTTTAGCGCCACGAAAGAACGCAAAGGTTTCATCGACCGCGATGCGCCCGGACCTGCTGTCGATCACGAAACATTCTTGGTTTTCAAGGGCGATCTGAAGAGTTCCATGGAACAGCACGAGCGCCAGGAACAAGATTCAACGGCGGCGACGACGGACGCGATGGACGTTGACGGACAACAGCAACACGGGATGATTGCGGATAAGTTAAAAGATGCAGCTAGATCAACGCAACCGAAAACGAAGGAGGAGGAGATCTTGCGCGAAAAATTGAAAGATGCCATCAAAATAAAGTACGCGCAAGCGGACGAAATACGCGCGTTGCGTGAACGCGTGCAAGAGTTGGAGAACAAACTACTGTCATGAAGAGAAGAATAGTCAACTCCAAAAAGTACTTATGTAGCAGCGCGTAATAGAGAAGAAGTTTTGATATAATTCATTGTATTTTTAAAATTAATAAAGCGTTTCTGTTTCTATACATGATATATGTTATGTGCTGTGCCTAAAGTAATCGTATCTCAATCACGAATTCATCTATATCATCGCAAGGCGGCTTTCTCGGCTGCCTTTTTATCCTTCTTCTTCTGTTTCTCTGCTTGAATTCGCAACGCGATTGCTTTTTCTACTTTCTCTTTCGACTTTTGCATGTGCTGCTCGTATTTCTTGATCAACTTTCGCTCAGCCGCTTTCTCATCCGTTAACGCCGCTAATTCGCGTTTAATCTTGTCATCGTTGAGTTTCTTCACTGACTTTTGCGCCGCTAACTGCTCTCTCTCAATCCTAGTTTCATATCTCGCTAATCGTCTCGCTCTTCTATTCTTTGCAATATACCTCAACGTCAAAGCCAAAGCTACAATGAACACAAAGAGCGTTGGAACCGTGATAGCAGCAGATAATTCCGCTGGATTCAATATCGGTCCTCTAGAAACGTATGGAGGTGGAAACCCCGGAGGTGGCGGCGACGGCGGAGGCGGATAAAGCGGAATTGACACCGCGATGGTCTCAGTTTCAGCCGTCGCTTTACTCGCGTACAGCTCTGCATCCTGTACGCCATTCAAAGTAGTGAGTTCATCCTCCGTCGCTTCGTTCGTAGCGCTACTGAGAAGGGCACTCAGAACAGCTGGATCTTGAGCAACCTTAGAAGCCGCGGTGACTTTTTTCAAGAAGGTAGTCGGATCCGACAAATCGCTCAAGCTATTCTTGATCGCCGCCCCAGAGTTGGCTGACATGGACACCGTGGACTCCAACGCTGCTGGAGAATAACCAGCACCCATCAACTGAATGTTCGTCAAACTCGCGGAGTATAACGAAGATTTCGCAATGCCGGAGATTGAATCTGAGTTGGCCAAATCTAACAAGTGCGTCGTGAGTAACTTTCGGTTACCACCTCGCGAAGCGACAAGTAAAGCCTCGTTAATTTCACGGGCAATGCCAGAATATACCTTCAATTCACAATCTGCTGCACTCAATCTGCCGCCATTCAGACTGGACATGCCAAACAATAACGTGCCGACGGAGGAGACGAGGTTCGCAATCATATTGATTGCGCCGACGACTGGACCGTAAACAGCCACTTCACCGTTCGAGGCGGCGTAAATCGGATCGATTTGCGTGTGTTCCGCGTTGCCCAAACCAAAAGCGGAGTTGATCATGGTCGTCGCTTCAGCGACAGTCATGTCGACGTCACCAGAGTACAGTCTGATGACCTCGCCAATGAGCGTAGTCATCGGCGAAATCACTTTCGACCCCGGCGGCGCTTCCAAAATTTTCAGTCCCGGAGCTTGTCCCGTATAAGCATCCACGCACTCGCTCGACGTTCCCGTGCGACTTTCGTTGCGCATCAGAACGACGAGGTATGCCGATGCCGCGGCGTCGTAGTTGTTCGGCTGAAACTCGTAGCCACCCAAACTATCCGTTTGCGAATACGCTTCGCCTCTCGAGTATTTACGATCTCCATTTTCATCCATAAACGCGTCGCAGTTCTTCAAATACGCGTCGATGGCGCGACCAACAACCAAAGCCGGTGGTGCCGGAGGTGGTGCGTTGGGTGGTGGCGACGCCGATCCTTCCGGAGCCGGTGGTGGAGAGAGCGCCGGAGGCGACGGTGGAGGCGGCGACGGCGGCGGAGGACTCGGCTTTGGCGGCGGAGGATTCAAAGGAGGCGGGTTCGGTGGAGGCGGCGGCGACGGCGGCGCGTCTGGTGGAGGCGACGGCGGTGGTGGTGGCAACGGCGCCGGTGGTGGAGGTGAAGGCGGCGACGGCGGCGGAGAAGGAGGAGGAGGAGGCGATGGAGGTGGACTCGGTCTCGGCGGCGGCGAAGGCGGCGGCGGCGCGCGAACACCAGTGATCTGCGCATCCTTCACGATCGATTCCGTAAATAATCCCGCGTTGTCGAGGTGCCACTCGATGTCCTCGACAGATACTGCCTTGTAGAAAGTCACAAACGCATTGGCGTCTGCTTCCGTGGTCCCCAAAACGAGAAACTCAACCGCAATCGTGCTCGTCGTCGCCTTGGTCGATCTTTCGAGCAACAACTGTCTTCTTCTCCTTCTCTCAGTAGGTGGCGGCGATGGAGGCGGCGATGGAGGCGGACTCGGTGGTGGCGGCGATGGAGGCGACGGAGGCGGCGATGGAGGCGACGGCGGTGGCGATGGAGGAGATGGCGGAGGAGATGGCGGCGGCGGCGGCGACGGCGGCGGACTCGGTGGCGGACTCGGTGGCGGTGGCGACGGAGGAGATGGCGGCGGACTCGGTGGTGGCGGCGATGGTGGCGGCGACGGTGGTGGAGACGGTGGTGGGCTCGGTGGTGGCGGCGACGGTGGTGGACTCGGCGGTGGAGACGGTGGTGGAGACGGCGGTGGGCTCGGAGGCGGTAAAGGCGGCGGACTCGGCGGCGGGCTCGGAGGAGGAGGCGAAGGCGGCGGATTCGGTGGTGGGCTCGGAGGCGGTGGAGACGGCGGCGGACTCGGTGGAGGCGAGGGCGGTGGAGACGGCGGCGGCGGAGGTGAAGGCGGCGGAGACGGCGGCGGCAAAGGTGGTGGAGACGGCGGTGGCGATGGAGGCGGCGGCGATGGAGGCGGCGATGGAGGCGGCGATGGAGGCGGACTCGGCGGTGGCGGCGATGGAGGCGGCGACGGTGGCGGATTCGGCGGTGGACTCGGTGGTGGAGACGGTGGTGGACTCGGAGGCGGTGGCGCTCGAACGTCGACAACTTCTACGATCTCAACCGCCGCCGGCACGTTTGCTCCACCCGAGGCGTTCTTGAAGAACGCAATCATCCCGCTTCGAAACAAAGCCGACACCGCGTTCACCTCGAATTCTTCCTTACTGTAGCCGTTCAAGTAAATGCGCAAAGCAGCCGAGGCGGATGCCGGACTTGGCGGCGGCGACGGCGGTGGACTCGGCGACGGTGGTGGCGGCGGCGACGGCGGCGGACTCGGCGGCGGCGACGGCGGTGGTGATGGCGGCGGACTCGGCGGCGGCGGCGACG
>Ga0255752_10005103_pt1 | contig 12899 bp, 10 predicted proteins | sample 011ome_25_FD_179952 | JGI IMG/M metagenome (GOLD analysis project Ga0255752, IMG submission 179952) | Coastal salt marsh microbial communities from the Groves Creek Marsh, Skidaway Island, Georgia - 011512CT metaG (version 2) | ecosystem: Environmental > Aquatic > Marine > Intertidal zone >...
TGGTAAAATGACAATACTTCTTTTTGGACCATTTCCCTCATCTTTGGCTTTCTGAAAAGCTTGGGCTATTTCGAGTAAAGCCACAGTTCCAGTCCCATCATCATCTGCACCATTGTATATCTCTCCATCTTGAATACCAAGATGATCATAATGAGCCGTCAGAATGATGTATTCATGTTTTAGTACCGAATCACTTCCTTCAATCAATCCAACCACATTAGAAGATTCTATTCTTCCCATGCTTTTAGTGTATAGAAACTGAATGGTTTCATATTGTGGATAACGAGTCAAAAACTCTTGCTCTGGTCTTTCCATTAAATATATCTCGCTTAATAATTCATCCGATAAAAAGAAAAATGGAATAAACAACTCTTTCTTATTTACTTTGTCGGTTGCTAATCTCATCGAAGATTTTGTGAGATAATGGTGTACTTTATCGAGGTTTGATGCGTAATTAGAACTAGAGAAAAACACTTGTTTTACACCTTTACTTTCTGCAAGTTTGAGTTTTTTTCGCCAATCCCATTTTAAGAAATCCTCTGGAGACTCCAATTTAATAACTACGATTTTTCCCTCTACATTTTTTCCTTTGTAATCATCTCTTTTTCCTTCCACTATTCCGTACTCCACGGCTACCAATTCATCCGCACGCACTTCAAAAGGTTCAAAATTTGCCATGGTTGCATAAAAATAAAATTCCTTTGCATACCTAAAGTCCTTGTTGTGAAACAATATATTTGCTTGAGGTTTATTCGTTTCTATTAAAGGAAAATATTGAAAATTACTTCCTTTATTTCCGGGAGCAACACCATAACTCGTTAATTGGTTTTTTAAGTATTCAGCAGTCATTTTTTGTCCCTTCTTTCCCGTTTCTCTTCCTTCATAATCGTCAGAGGCGATTATTTCTAAGTGTTTTTTTAGTTCTTCTTGAGTAATGGTAGAGGCGTACTTTTCTGCGTATTTCGTTTTTTCTACCTTATAAGAAGGTTTTATTACCGAACAAGAAAGTACTATCGTAATACTTACGGAGGAGATAACCAATTTCATAGGTGTATTTTTTCTTAAATTTTATTTACTCGTCTTTCGTGTCTTCCACCTTCAAATTCTGTATCAATATAAGTAGATACTATTTCTAATGCTGCCTCCTCAGAAATAAATCTAGCGGGAATAGAGAGTATATTGGCATCATTGTGTTGCCGAGCTAATTCACAAATCTCATTTGTCCAACAAAGAGCTGCCCTTACATTTTTATATTTATTTACGGTCATATTTATACCGTTTCCACTACCACAAATAGCAATTCCTCTTTCGAATTCACCTGAGTTCACAGATTCTCCTACCTTGTGACCAAAATCTGGATAATCTACACTCTCTATTGAGAATGGTCCAAAATCCTGAAAACCGATGTTTCGTTCTCTTAATACTTCTTTAATCTTCTCTTTTAATTCGTAACCTGCATGATCCGAACCTAACGCAATTTTCATAGTAATGTGTTGTTTATTAGTTTATTATATACCTTCTTAACATAAAAATTACACTTATTAACAGTAAAGTAATATTATTTTTTAATTATTTATAAATCAATAAGTTAAAATATCTATTAATGAACATTTAAATCGTGTATAAGAATAAATGGTCTTGATAGCTTTTGACAAAACTAATAGGATAAATCCAAATAAAATTACAAGAGGAATTATACTGTTCATTTCCTAATTTATTTACTTCCTATTTATTCCCATTTTATCAATAGGTAAAGATAGAGTAAATTCTAAAATTTAATTAACAAATTGAATTGTTAAAATAAAATAACATTACAAAAAACACCTTGAATAAATTCCTTAAAAACATTTTAATAAACTATTCATAAACAACATCTTATAACAGGTAAAATGAAGTAAATTTACTCTGTGTATCATTTGTTTATAAATTTTAATAAGTGATTTAACCAAAAATCCTTTAACTTTTTTGTAAACAGAATTAACACCTATAATAATAATAACATATTAAGTTTAAAAACTATTTATTTATAATGAATAGAGAAAGAGGTAGAAAAACGGAAAGAATAAAATTGAGGATTTTAATTTATCTTTGGGTAATCGAAATCAATGAAAATATTCAAACAAAATATCAAACTCCTGCTGGCGGCCTTTTTTTTCCCACTGGCGTTTTTTTCACAAGAAACAAACCCTAATGGATTTAATGTTTTTTACTACGAAAATGGAGTAGTTGCAAGCAAAGGTTTTTTGAAAAATGGAAAACCCAATGGATATTGGTTTAATTACTACCTGAATGGCGAATTAAAATCGGAGGGAAATCGAAAAAACTTTATGTTGGACAGCGTGTGGAAATTCTATTCCAATCAATTCATAAAAGAAGTGATCACTTACGAAAAAAACAGAAAAAATGGATCATTTATCCAATACGCAGATTCGGGAATTTTGTATGCGACTTCCACTTATATCCAAGATACACTTCAGGGAGAAAAACTAATATTTTACCCAACAGGTGAGCTTCATTTTAGGTACAATTACCTGGATGGTAATTATCACGGAACTGCTTACGAGTACAGGCAAGATTCCACGATTATATCCAAGTTTGAATACAACAAAGGAAAGCTAATTAGAAGAGAAAAGATTAATAGATTTAATGCCGAAGGGGAAAAGGACGGGGTTTGGAAAATCTATACAGAAAAAGGAATATTAAGAGAGGAGGGAGAGTACAAGAATGGCAAGAAAAATGGGTTATTTAAGATATACAAGTACAATGGTGAGCTGGATGAACTTCAGCGCTACAACCAAGGAGAAATATTATTAGAAGAAGAAGATTTACAGTTTGTACAATTTCACAAAGAGTATTATCCCACCGGAGAATTGCATTTTACGATTGCAAAAAATGAGTTGGAACAACGACAAGGAATAACTCAAGAATACGATAAGAAAGGGAATATACTGGTGACCAAGATTTTCCGAAAAGATACATTAATTGCCCAAGGAATTATTGATAAAAAAGGATTGAAACAAGGGGAATGGAAGTTTTACAAGAGTGGAGATAAGGTAATTGCCCGTGGAAATTACAAGGATGATTATCAAATAGAAGAATGGAATTATTTTTATTTGAGCGGAAAGCTGGAACAAAAAGGAAAATTTAGAAAGGGCGAATTGCACGGAAAATGGGTTTGGTATTATCCATCGGGAGCTATTCATCGGGAGGAATATTACAGGCGAGGCAAAGAAAACGGGGAGTTTATCGAGTATGACGAAGAAGGAAAAGTTATTACAAAAGGTGAGTATATCAATGGATTAAAAGATGGACCTTGGTTTTATGAAGTGGGAGACCACACAGAAAAAGGACAATTTGTAGAAGGAGAAAAAGAGGGAGAATGGACGTATTATTACATGACAAATCAGTTGTATTTTAAAGGAAGTTACAAGAACGGAAAACCAATAAATAAGCACATTTACTACCATGTAAATGGAAATAAAAAATGGACAGGTTCTTATTCTTTAGGAAAAAGAGAAGGAAAATGGATCCGATATAATGAAGAAGGAGAAATTCTTGTGACGTACACTTTCCGGAATGATGTGTTAATAAAAACGGATGGAAAAAAAATAAAACCAGCCTTTGACCAAGAACTAAACAGAGAATGAAAACAACGGCCAAAATAATTATCATTTTATCTATTTCGGTGTTGGTTGGGCTTATTTTTACTCAATTTTTTATCGTGAAAAACTCTCTTGAGATAGAACACGAAAACCGAGAAATTGTGAAAGAAATAAAACAGTTGGAATATAAAAACTTTCGAACTGAAGTTACTCTTGCCTTAACGAAAGTAAGAGATAAATTAATTTCACGAAACAAAGAAAAATCTAATATTTACCTGGATCCGGTAAAACAAATTCAACCAAATTATTTTGTGGTGAGTTTTTACGATACCATTCCAAAAGATTTTTTGAAACAATTGATAGAAGAGGAATTTTCTACTTTTTACATCGATAATTCGTATCAGATTGGAATTTACGATTGCTTTACCGATTCCATTATTTTTGATGAATTTACGACCGAAAATAAACAAAAATTCCCGCTAAAATGGGAACATGATGGATATTATTTTGGAGTTTATTTTTCTGATTTAAAAAAAGTAGAAACCGAAAAAAAATCTTCATTGCCTTACATGTTGATGTTAGCAACTTTTGTGATTGTCATAGCGAGTTTGTTTACTTTTTATTTGGCAACAGGTATTTTGAAGCAAAAGAAAATTTCAAAAATCACGTATGATTTTATTAATAACATGACCCATGAATTAAAAACTCCTATTTCTACCATTTCATTATCTACGGATGTTTTGTTAAATTCGGAAGAGACAACCAAAAATGAAAGACTAAACAGGTATTTATCCATTATAAAAACAGAAAATAAAAGACTTGAAAACCAAGTTGAGCGAGTACTTCAAATAGCAAAATTAGACAAAGATGTAATTAAGCTTAAGTTTGAAAAAATAGATATTCATGAGGTGATAAAAACTTGTATCAATACATTTATTGTACCTATCCAGGACAGAAATGGAAAAATACTAGCGCATCTTAATGCCTCAAAAATGTATCTCGAAGGAGATATTATTCACATTACCAATATTATTTATAACTTGTTTGATAATGCAAATAAATATTCTCCAAAAAAGCCCAATATTCAAGTTTTCACTAAAGATCTGGATGGAAAATTGGAAGTAAAAATAACCGATAACGGAATTGGAATAAAAAAGGAAGATAGTAAAGAGATATTTGAGAAATTTTACCGAGTTTCTACCGGAGATGTTCACAACGTCAAAGGGTTTGGATTAGGACTTTATTACGTAAAACAAATGGTAGAAAAGCACGGAGGAACTATTCAGATAGAAAGTGTATTTGGACAAGGAAGCACCTTTATTATGACTTTTCCAACATCAAAAAATTAGAGAATTATGCAAAAACGAAATATTTTGTTAGTGGAAGACGATTTTAATTTAGGAATAGTAGTCCAAGATTTTTTATCCCTCGAGGGATATACTGTTCATTTATGCCGAGACGGAAAAGAAGGGCTTCAAAAGTTTAATAAAAATAAATACGATGTATGCCTATTGGATGTAATGCTCCCAGAGAAAGACGGGTATGAAATAGCAGAAGACATAAGAAAAATAGACAAAGAAATTCCTATTATTTTCCTAACAGCAAAATCAAATCCAGAAGACAAAGTAAAAGGATTTAAAGCAGGAGGAGATGATTACATTACCAAACCATTCAACAGAGAAGAATTTTTATTGAGGATTAAAGCTATTCTGAGAAGAGCGAATAACGAAATGGATGAAGATGAAAATGAGGGAATAATTACCCTGGGTGGATACAAACTAGATTTTCAAAACCTTAAACTTTCGCACCAGCAAGAAGAAAGAAAGATTACAAAAAGAGAAACGGCAATACTGAAACTGCTCTCCGAAAATAGAAATAAAGTAATTGAAAGAAGCTTGGTACTAAATCTTATTTGGGGAGATGATAATTATTTTAATGGAAGAAGCCTAGATGTATTCATTACAAAGCTCAGAAAATACTTAAAACACGATAAAGATATTCAGATAAACAACATTCATGGAGTTGGTTTTAAGTTAGAATTAAATGAAAAATAAAATATATTTGTAAAAATTTTAAAAAACCGAAAACACATGTCAATATCAGACGCATTTCAAGGAGGACAACAAACAAGAAATCACTCTCACCTAGAAAACTTGGTGGAGGTAGCACTTACCGATGGAGAAATAGTAGCAGAGGAAAGAGAATTATTAGAAAAATTTGCTCGAAGATTGAGCATTTCGAATGAAGAGTTAGATTCGATAATTAAAAACATTGGAAAACACCCAATAAATCCACCAACAGATCGAGAAGACCGATACAAACGATTTTTTAGATTAATACAAATGATGCTGGCAGACGGCATTATTGGAGAGAAACAAGATAAATTGATTCACAGATTTGCAATAGGATTGGGGTATTCGGAAGAAAGATCAGAAGAAATTTATTCTCAAACTATTGAGTTTATCAAAAACAAAGTAGATTTTGATGAGGCTTTTGAAAAAATAACACATTAATTACGTACAAGTTACTAGAAAAAAAAGGGGAGAAACATCAGTTTCTCCCCTTTTTTATGTGATCAATTTACCGACTAAAAAGTCACAGTCATTTCTATTTGTTGAGACTCTCTTAGCACAATTACTTGGTGAGTACTTTCTTTTTCAAACTTGCTCAGGCAATTCATGTAATCCTTCATGGAGTTTACATCAAATTCTCCCATTTTAACTACAATATCTCCTTTTTGTATTCCGGCTTTCGCTGCAGGTCTATCCTCTTTCACTCCATCTATTCTCATGCCTTTTCCGTCAAAAAGATAATCAGGAATCACTCCCAGAGTTACTTTAAAGGCTCGCGTTTTTTCTGATTTTTCTTTGGTTTTGGTAAACGGAATAGAATCATACTGATTCAGGCTCATCACTACTTTTTCTATGTAATCAGCAACCTTTTCGATTCCTTCGAAATTTATAAACTCAGTATCGTCTGTAGGTTTGTGGTAATCTTTGTGTTGGCCCGTAAAGAAATGGAGAACAGGAACATCCTCAAGATAAAAAGAAGTATGATCAGAAGGACCGACTCCCGAAGAATCAAATTTAGACTGAAAACCAAATGTATTACAAGAATCTAATACAGGTCGAAACAGTGGAGAAGTACCAATTCCATAAATTGCCAAACGGTTGTTAGAGTCTAACCTACCTACCATGTCCATATTAATCATGTAAGCCATTTCTGAAGTAGGTACGGTCGCATTTTTTACAAAATAATTGGAACCCCAAAGTCCCTTTTCTTCACCAGTAAAAGCTACGAATAATACATTGGTTCGGAGTTTTTTCCCATTGAGTTTTCTTGCCAAACCGAGCATAGCAGCAACGCCACTTGCGTTGTCATCTGCACCGTTGTGAATTTGTCCTGCGCTATCAGCTAAAGACCCTTCCTCTCCGTAACCCAAATGGTCGTAATGAGCACCAATTACAAGAGTTTTTTCAGCTTGATTGTTAATATATCCCAGCACATTTCTTCCCTCTATTTTGTCACCTGTACCCACGGTATCGTGAGGATGCGCTTTCATTTTACGTGTAAAAATCTGAAAATAACTTCCTTCATTACCTTTTGGTAGTAATCCGTTCTCTTTCATTCTTGCAGCTATGTAATCTGCCGCAATAAGTTCACCTTTCGTTCCTACCTCTCTTCCCTCAAGAGAGTCGTGAGCGAGGTAAGTAACATCTGTTGTGTAATCAGCAAGAAGGGAAATTGGAGTGTCAGCTGATTTTGGAGCACCACAAGCAACCAATAAGAGACAGGTGAAAAAAGTACAAATGAATTTCATCTTTTTGTTGTTTAGTTTTTAAGGGTTAATTAATTGAAGGAAAAAATCCAACAACACAAAGATACAATATCCTCTTCTTCTTTTTTTATGATATTCGTTATGTTTTGATTGGATAAGAACCCTTATTTTTGTTCAAAATAACCAAACAATGAAAAAACACATAGCATTTTTATTCATTCCATTAGCGATGAGTTGTGGAGGTAACAAAGAAAAAGGAGATTCTTATTCAGGAGAAACGGAAAAATGGGAAGAACCTAAAGAAGAAGTTCATTTAGCCAACATCAAGCAACTTACATTTGGAGGAGACAACGCAGAAGCCTACTGGAGTTTTGATAATAAAAGTTTTGTATTTCAGGCAAAAAACCCAAAATGGGGAGCCGAATGCGACCAAATTTATGTGATGCCAATCGACCAAGACTTGAGCGATGGTACAATTCCACAATTGGTAAGTACAGGATTAGGAAGAACCACTTGTAGTTATTTTATGCCAGGAGATTCCACTATTATTTACGCCTCTACTCATTTAGGAGATTCGGCTTGTCCGCCCGAGCCACCAAGAGGAGATAAATATGTGTGGCCAATTTACAGCACGTTCGATATTTTTGTAGCCGATCTCAAAGGAAACCAAAAAAAACAATTGACTTTTCGCAATGGATACGATGCAGAAGCAACAGTATCACCCAAAGGAGATTTGATTGTATTTACTTCTGATCGTTCGGGAGATTTGGAATTATACACCATGAATATTGACGGAACAGACATTAAACAAGTAACCAACGAACTTGGGTACGATGGAGGTGCTTTCTTTTCGCCAGACGGAACAAAGTTAATTTTTAGAGCCTCTCGACCAAGAACTGAGTTAGAGAAAAAAGAATACAAAGAATTACTAGCAAAAGGGTTGGTTCAACCAACAGCTATGGAATTATTTGTGTGTAATGTCGATGGAAGCGACATGCAGCAAATCACCAATTTGGGAGGAGCAAACTGGGCACCATTTTTTCACCCTTCTGGAGAAAAAGTGATTTTTAGTTCCAACCACAAAACAAAGTCATTTCCGTTCAATTTGTTTATGATAAATCTAGATGGATCTGGATTGGAGCAAATTACGTATGACAAAGCGTTTGATTCGTTTCCCATGTTTTCGCCAGACGGTAAAAAACTGGTTTTTTCTTCGAACAGAGACAACGGAGGAACAAGAGAAACGAATATGTTCTATGCCGATTGGGTGGAGTAGAATTTAATATTTAGTAGACAGTAATTAGTCCTTAGTTCTTGTGAGCTAAGGACTTTTTTATTTCTCTGGGTTTAAACAGAAGCACTATTCTTCTTGAAATATTGGAGTAAGACAAATATAAAATTTGTGCTCGCAGGCCGGAATAACAGAGGAAAAACAAAGTCGAATGTAGAGGAAATGAACAACGAGGCGTTAACTAGTTCCTCATTTTTTTAAACCCAATCTGTTAAAATCTTACCAAAAATACCTACATTTGTTTTAAAGCTAGACCACCAAAAAGCGAAAAAAGCTTAATAAAACAATGAAAAACAGTAAGTTAAGCCCATATAAAGTAAAAAAAATTATTAAATACTTTTGTGCAGATGTAGATGCCACAAAGGCTAGTTTATTGCTGGGTTTCAACCGAAAAACTATCAATAGATATTACTCTATATTCAGAAAATGTATCTATACACATCAAAGAGAAAAATTAGAAAAGACAGCAAGTAGTTACTCACTATCAATAGATTACGTGAACTCTTTATACAACTATTTTGTAACGGGAAAATCGCAAGGGGAGGAAGATAAATTGGTTGTGGTGGTAGAGAACGGAGACAATCTTCACATCTATCAACCATACAATTTTGTAGAACATTTTTCTGAAACAGTAAAAAAGGGAGTGTCACACATAGAAGAATCGGTACCAGAAACGTTAAAAAAATATTACAAAGGAATAAAAGAGCATAAGTACATAAAGTACATCTCTTTTAGCAATGAAGAAGGAAGTAGAACGAACCGGTTCTTGACTTATGTAAAAAATAGATTGAGTAAGTTTAATGGCGTGTCCAAATATTACACTTATCACTTAAAAGAATGCGAATGGCGCTGGCAGAAGTCGCAAGAGCAGATGGAAGACGAATTGTGGCAATTGTTCAAAAACCACGATGGAAATACTTTACTATTTAAGCTTGAAAAAGACCTGGTAAAAGGGAAATAACGTACGACAAACAGACTTTCTGAACAAAAAAACTAGTAACCGAAGACAAAGAACATGAATAAAACCCAACAATCCCTGTTAGATTCCATTGGAAAAACTCCAATGATAAAACTACACGGCTTAAGTGAAATTTACGACACAAATGTGTATGCTAAGCTGGAAGGATTCAACCCAGGTCATTCTGTAAAAGACAGAACTGTCCTCAACATGATTGAGCACGCAGAAAAAGAAGGAAAACTCACTAAAGGAGTTTCAACACTGGTAGAAGCAACCTCGGGAAATACAGGGTTTAGTTTAGCCATGATTTGTGCAATAAAAGGGTACAAATGTGTAGTATGTGTAAAAGACAAATCTTCTACGGAAAAAATAAACTCGATAAAAGCATTAGGAGCCAAAGTAGTTCTTTGCCCAAGCAATGTAAAAGCTGACGATCCAAAATCTTATTACAAGTCAGCAGAAAGGCTGAGTAAACTAATACCTGATGCCTTTTACATCAATCAAAATTACAACCTAGACAATTTTGGTGCACATTACCAAACCACCGGTCCCGAAATATGGGAACAAACCGGAGGAAAAGTAACACACTTCATTTCATCTGCAAGTACAGGAGGTACCATTTCTGGAATTTCAAAATTTCTAAAAGAACAAAATGAAGACGTTGATGTAACTGCCGTAGATAGCGAAGGCTCTGTGCTTAAGCATTATCACGAAACAGGAGAATTCGACACTCGTCTAAAAAGAAAAACTATGCTCGAAGGAGTAGGGAAAGACATTATTCCTCCTAATGTTCTAATGGAAAATATAGATCGTTTTATCAAAGTAGAAGACAAGGAAAGTGTCAAGAATATTTTGAAACTTGCACGAACCGAAGGGATAATGGCAGGAGGATCTTGTGGAGCAACTATTGAAGGGCTCAAGGCAATTGCTCCAGGACTTAATAAAAACCACACCGTAGTACTTTTGTTTAGTGATCACGGAAGTAAATATTTATCAAAATTTTATGATTTTGATTGGCAAAAAGAAAACGGATATTCCTCAGAAAAAGAGGATGAATTAACCACAGTAATCAACGAATTTTATTTTAACAACAACAACAAGTAAGAAAGATGACAGATTTATTTGACAAAATCGCCAAAGGAGGAGAACTAGGAAGATACCGATCAAAAACAGAAGGGTACTTTATGTTTCCAAAGTTAGAAGGAGAATTGGCTCCAAGAATGATGTTTAATGGAAAAGAAGTACTAAACTGGAGTTTGAACAACTACCTAGGATTAGGAAATCATCCAGAAGTTAGAAAAGTAGATGCCGATGCAGCTACAGACTGGGGATTGGCCTACCCTATGGGAAGTAGAATGATGAGTGGAAACACGAAGTATCACGAGCAATTAGAAAACGAACTAGCAGACTTTACTAAAATGGAAGCTGGGTTATTGGTGAACTTTGGCTACCAAGCCATGGCAAGTTGTGTAGATGCGCTGGTAGACAGACACGATGTGATTGTGTACGACCAAGAGTCGCATGCTTGTATCATTGATGGGGTAAGAATGCACCAAGGAAAACGATACATGTTTAAACACAATGACATGGAGAGTTTTGAAAAAAACTTAAAAAGAGCCGAAAAATTAGCCAATGAAACTGGAGGAGGGATTTTGGTAATCTCTGAAGGAGTTTTTGGGATGAGAGGTGACCAAGGAAAACTGAAAGAAATTATCGAGTTTAAAAAACAATACAACTTCAGAATCTTGGTAGACGATGCTCACGGTTTTGGTGTATTAGGAAAAACTGGATACGGAACAGGTGAGGAGCAGGGAGTTCAAGACCAAATTGATGTGTACTTTGCCACTTTTGCCAAATCAATGGCAGGTATTGGAGCGTTTTTGGGAGGAAGTAGAGAAGTAATTGATTTCTTGAAATACAACCTACGTTCGCAAGTCTATGCCAAGTCATTGCCTATGCCATTTGTAATAGGAGCGCTCAAACGATTGGACATGATGAGAAGTGACTTGTCTTTCAAAAACAAATTGTGGGAGAATGTAAATATGCTTCAGAACGGACTGAAAGAAAGAGGATTTGAGATTGGAAACACCAACTCGTGTGTGACTCCTGTTTATATGCAAGGATCGCTCGAAGAAGCTACGCACTTAGCGTACGACCTCCGAGAGAATTTCCGAATTTTCTGTTCGATTGTGGTGTACCCAGTAATTCCAAAAGGAATGATTATTTTCAGATTGATTCCTACAGCTTCGCACAGCAAAGAAGACGTGCTCGAAACTTTGGATGCCTTTGAAGCAGTACACAAAAAATTGGTTGCCAAAGAATACGATTTGCCGGAAATGGCAACATTCGACTTGGAGGAAAACCATGTTTAATCTACACAGGTTTTGCAAATATTTTAATGCTCATCTTTTGGTGAGCATTTTTTGTTTAAAATCATATTACCAAACGATTAATTAGGCATTTTATTCTTTCATAATCTTGTAGCTTCTAGTAAAATTATCTGAAGTTATCTTTAAAATATAAATTCCTGCAGGATATTGCGACAAATCAATGGATGTATTTTGCTGACCGAGGCTTTGTGAGTACATAAGCTTTCCCATATTGGATAATAAATCAATTTTATTGCTTTTAGAAAAAATAGGCTGCAAAGTCATAACATTAATTATTGAAGAAGTAGGGTTTGGATAAATACGGATGTCATTTTTCGAATTTTCGAGTTTATCCACAGAAACCACATAACCACTAAAACAAGTACTAGTAAATGCGTTACTTAATTCTGTACTAATAGCCAAAACGGCAGTTGAATCCTTACAAACACATCTTCCATCATTAAAATTATAAGTAATGTATGCTGCATCTGTTTCAAAAGCCTTAAAGGCACATTGCTCAAACGTTAGCGAGTCACTGGTTAGCAATTGTGTGCTATGATTCCAATTGGTAAACAAGGTATTCCCTCCGCTCCAATGATTATTTCCTAGTTCTTGAATAAAGTCACAAGGCTTTAAGAAGAGTAGATACAGGGTTCCACTTCCTCCAACAACACCAGCACCACCCCCTATATTTACAGCAATTGTTCCATCACCCCTTAAATCACCAATATAAGAGATTGACCTAGAGAATCGCTCAATAGGCGCTAATACTAATCCAAACCCCCCATTATTGCCATTGATTTTAGTGTAAGTTTTTACTGTTTTGTCTGAGTTGAGGTATAAAATGTATCCATCACCATCGTTTTGTTGGTTTGCTCCCGTAATTAGATCAGGAATACCA
>Ga0255752_10005106_pt1 | contig 12897 bp, 12 predicted proteins | sample 011ome_25_FD_179952 | JGI IMG/M metagenome (GOLD analysis project Ga0255752, IMG submission 179952) | Coastal salt marsh microbial communities from the Groves Creek Marsh, Skidaway Island, Georgia - 011512CT metaG (version 2) | ecosystem: Environmental > Aquatic > Marine > Intertidal zone >...
CCATCACTGAAGGCACATCCAACAACGCCTATATCATCAAGGATGGGGTAATTATCACCCGGCATCTGTCTAATGACATCCTGCATGGGATCACACGTGCATCAATGTTGAAATATGCTCAAGCGCGGCAAATGCAGATCGAAGAACGCCCGTTTACCCTAGATGAAGCCTTAGCGGCAGATGAGGCCTTTGTGACCTCTGCCTCAACCTATGTTATGCCCGTGGTTTCTATTGATGGTCAAGATATTGGCACTGGCAAGCCTGGTCAGCATGCTCTGGCATTGCGCCAGATGTATATTGAGGAAAGCATGAAGGTCGCCATATGATCTCTCGGCTTTGGCATTTTTGGCCATGGCTTATCCTGATTGCAACGGGAACTGTCTGGGGACTATCGTTTTCTTTGACTAAACTAGCCACAAACACAGGCGCCGAAGTGCTTGGTATCGCTTTCTGGCAGACCTTGCTTAGTGGTGTTTTCCTGCTTATCTATGCGCTTATTCGCAATGGCTCACTAGGGATTAGGCGGCATCATTTCGGGCTCATTTTGGTCATTGCTCTAAGCGGTGTTCTGTTGCCGGGGATCATTTTTTATTCAGCTTCACGATATGTTCAACCCGGCATTCTTTCGATAGCAGACACGCTGGTTCCGATGCTGACATATGGCATGGCCTTACTGATCAGGCTTGAAAAAGTGTCTTATATTAAGCTGTCAGGGTTATTGGCTGGGGCTATTGGCATCCTATTATTGGTGTTACCTGAAAGTAGCCTGCCGAATGAACGGGCAGTGTTTTGGGTGCTAATGTCCTGTTTTGGGGCGGCAAGTTACGCGTTTGAAAACTTAATTATCGATCGCTATCATCCAGAAGATTTAGGTCCTATTCGGATATCAGTGGGGATGAACTTAGTTGCCGCATTGATCCTCTTACCCATGGCTATTTATTTTGAGCATTTGTTTATCCCCCATTTTCCACCGGGGCAGCTGGAATGGTCTATCCTTGGCATTGCCATGATATCAGCGGTTGCCTATTCTAGTTTTGTTTTCCTGATTGTTAGTGCTGGCCCTGTTTTCGCATCTCAAGTGGGCTATATGGTTACGCTTTCTGGGGTTTTCTGGGGCATCATTATTTTTGATGATCGGTATTCTGCCAGCGTATGGTTAGCGTTAATGGTCATGCTGGTTGGATTAACATTGGTGCGTCCACGCCGAAATAAAACCCCTGTTACCCCATCACTACCATCAGGGGTTAAACCTTTTCTGCCCAAACACGGTCACCATCGCCACAACAAGCAACTGGACAGCGATTGACACAAATTTGGTAGACTGTCATGATATTTTTTTAACAATATTTGTTTGGGATCATGGCAATAACCGATAAAAACCTTAAAAATGATACTATCTCACCTGATCAGGTGCAGTATTGGGACCAAGAACATCTTATTCATCCGTGGAGTGATCTGACTGACGATCCTCCTGAAATGACACAAATATCCAGCGCTGACGGCATTTACCTTGTCGATGGACATGGCAATAAACTGATTGATGGGCCCGGAGGAATGTGGTGTGTCAATATCGGTTATGGTCGCAAAGAAATGGCAGATGCCATAGCCGACCAAGTGATGAAGATGACCTATTCCAGCCCTTGGTTCACCACTAATGAAACCTCTGCCCTGCTAGGTAAAAAAATCACGGATAAAGCCCCTGGTGATCTCAATAATGTGTTTTTTACCAATGGGGGTTCTGACGCTGTTGATACCGCTTTGCGTTTTGTTCAATATCGCAACAATGTGATGGGACGGCCGCAAAAGAAAAAGATCCTTTGCCGCGAAAAAGGGTATCACGGCTCATCATATTTGGCGGCTAGTGTATCTGGAACAGGGCGCGAGCATGACCGGCGTTTTATGGACACGCACAGAGACCTCGTTTCTATGTTGCCTAATATCAATCCTTATTTAAGACCAAAAGGGACTAGCCTTGAGGAATGGTGCGATGCCAAAGTCAAAGATATGGAGGATCGCATTCTTTCGGTCGGGGCAGAAAATATCGGCTGTTTTATTGCTGAACCTGTGCTGGCCTCTGGGGGCGTGATCATTCCTCCACCAGGTTATCATAAGCGTACACGCGATTTGTGCCGCAAACATGATATTATTTATATCTCTGATGAGATCGTGACCGCCTTTGGGCGCATGGGGCATTGGTTTGCATCTGAAGCGGTTTTCGGTATCCAACCGGATATTATTACCTGTGCCAAAGGGTTAACCTCTGGCTATGTTCCTATGGGGGCAGCCATTATTTCTGATGCCCTATTTAAGGGCTTTGATCATATTGATGGCTCTCATCCTTTTACTAATGGTTACACCTATTCCGGGCATCCTGTGGCGGCACGTGCGGCTTTGACCAATATGGATATTATGGAACGTGAAGGCATCTTGGAACACGTGCGTGAGATATCCCCCTATTTTCAGGAAAGATTGCGTCAGATTGGTGACAAATATGACATCATTGGCGATGCGCGCGGTGTTGGTCTCTTGGGTTGTCTTGAAGGTCTGGCCTCAACCGATGCATCAGAGGAAGCCCGACTTAGAATTGATACCAATTTTGGTGCGATGATGGACGAAGCTTGTGAAAAACGCGGGCTTCTTGTCAGACCAATTATCAATATGTGCGTGTTTTCACCGCCACTGATTATTACCCGTGATGAAATCGACACTATGTTTGATATTCTTGAAACCTCAATAATTGAGGTGCAAGAAAATATGCAAGCTTAACCTCATTTGCTTGGATAAAGATATATAAGGCCTATACAATAAGGCTATTGCATAAGAAACAAATCTTGCCATAATAGTTTCAGGAAAAATGGAGGAAAATCATGGTAAAATTAAAACATATTTTAATGGCTACCGCAGTTAGCACTCTTGGATTGCTAGGGTCTGCCCAAGCCGCCGACTCAGAATTGATCGTGTTTGATTGGGGTGGATACGAAGATCCCAACTTTTTCCCTGATTATATTGAAAAGCATGGGTCAGAACCAACTTACAGTTTCTTCACCGATGAAGAAGAAGCTTTTCAAAAGATGCGTGCCGGTTTCCGCGCCGATCTTGGTCATCCATGCTCACAAAGCGTTGTGAAATGGCGCGAAGCAGGTTTGCTAGAGCCTATTGATACCTCACGCTTGTCTCGCTGGGATGAAGTGATCACTGAGTTCAAAAACATTGACGGCTTCAACACTGATGGCAATCAATGGGTTGTTCCTGTTGATTGGGGTTTAACTGCACTGACCTATCGCACCGATATGGTAAGCGAGGCAGACGCCGCGAGCTTGCAGTCCTTTGCTGATCCAAAATTCGCAGGAAAAATCTCTATTCCTGATAATGTTGATGATGCTTACGCACTTGGTTATCTTGCGACAGGCATTAAAGACTGGAACAAAGCCACCGACGCTGATTTCAAGCGAGCTTCCGACTTCTTGCGGAAAGTTCACGCCAATATGCGGACCTATTGGGCTGATGGCGCCGAAATCAGAACCCTGATGGCTAGTGGTGAGGTTACCCTCTCATGGTCATGGAATGAGGTAGGCGTTATTCTTGAGAGCGAAGGCCAGCCTGTCGCTATCAATGAAGACACCACCGAAGGTAAATCCACATGGCTTTGCGGTTATGTTCTGCTCAAAGATGGTCAAGGCAGCAAAGATAAAGCTTATGACTTTCTCAATGCTTGGCTTGATGAAGAATCAGGGGCTTACATGATCAATGAATGGGGTTATGGCCATTCCAACTCAAACGCGATGGACAAGCATGGACCGGGTGCAGGTTTTGGCACTTTGGCCAGTTACTCAGAAGGCACATTATGGCAAGCTCCGGTAACACCGGAACATCGCGAAAAGATGATTGCCGAGTTTGAATTGATCAAGGCTGGTTTCTAAAAACCTGTTCACATCATACAAAATATTAAGGGCGGCCCTTGGGTCGCCCTTTTCTTTGAGTGATAAGATGATTTTGTCCCTTAAACCAGAATAACCCCTTAAACTAGAATTACCATAGAGGCCGAGCCCCAACCAATTCTGACCTTATCACCAATCTCATAAACATGGCGTCCAGCGGTGTTTCGCATAGAAATTGTCACCTGATCATCTGATTTAGGCAAGGTGACGGTGTAATAGGTCATATCACCATAATAATCGACATTTTCCACGGTGGCGTTGAACTCTTTTTCGCTCTTATCGGATTTATGATAAAGCACCGTCATCATCTCTGGTCTGAGGCCAATGGTCACTTGTCCGGGTTCAATTTCGGTTGGCATTTGCTCTTGTTCCAGCAAGACTTCGCCAAGCGCGTCTGCACGCACTTTTAGCTGTTTACCTTTTCGGCCGATATACTCACCTTCAATAAAGTTCATAACGCCAATAAATGATGCCACACGCTTACTCACTGGGCGTTCATAGATTTCCTGCGGGCGTCCAAGCTGTTCGATATTACCATCAAACATCACCGCGATCCGGTCGCTCATAATCAAAGCTTCTTCCTGATCATGCGTCACCAGAATAAAGGTAATACCGAGGGTTCGCTGAAGGCGGCGCAATTCCTGTTGCATATGTTCGCGCAGTTTTTTATCAAGCGCCGATAGTGGCTCATCCAACAGCAGAACCTTTGGCTCCATGATCAGCGCCCTTGCCAGAGCAACCCTCTGTCTCTGACCACCTGATAACGCATAGGAAGGCCGACTATAAAGCCCTTCAAGATCAACCATCTTGAGCATTTCATCTACGCGCTGGCGCTCAACATTCTTTGCTAGACGTTGTTTTTTCAAACCATAGGCTACATTTTCACCAACGCTGAGATGGGGGAAAATGGCATAGGATTGAAAAACCATATTAGTAGGGCGTTCATTGGCGTCTACGTCATCCATCGCTTGTCCATCAATGGAAATATGGCCTTCGTTTGGCGCCTCAAACCCGGCAATCATCCGTAATAATGTAGTCTTTCCACAGCCTGATGGCCCAAGCAGTGAGAAAAACTCCCCTGCCCCAATTTGCAGATCAACGCCTTTCACCACCTCAAGCTCATCAAAGCTTTTCCGGATAGAGGACAGTTGAACCATAACTGACCCTTGTTGGTTTGGTGATGCGGATGATGGTGAGCTCATGTGATGTTCCTTCCCGATCAGGCGCGGTTGTCTATTGATGTTCAGAAGATGGTTTGCCGCTGGTCAGTGCTTCGGAGCGTCGGCGGAAAAACTCAAACAACGCCAAAAGCACTAGCGATAGGACAAGCAGGATAAAGCCAAGCGCCATAATGCCCGGCAGTTTTGACGGAAACCGTAACTGCGCCCAAATATATACTGGCAAAGTAGGTTCAATCCCTGTCAGGAAAAAGGCAATAACAAACTCATCCAGCGATATCGTAAAGCCGATAAGTAGGCTAGAAATAATTCCCGGTGTTACCAACGGCAAAATAACCCGGCGGAAAGTGCCAAAACGGGTTTCCCCCAAATCAAGCGACGCTTCCTCTAGACTACGATCCATATTGTTGAAAGCGGCGGCCAGAATAGACACCGAAAACGGCGTGATAATCAAAACATGACCAATGATCACTGTCCAAATATTTAGGGTTAGCCCAATTTGAATCATGACGATCAACAGTGATACCCCAATGATAATCTCTGGCAGGAATAGCGGGGCCATAATCAACCCAAAGATTGGTTTTTTTCCAATATATTGATGTCTGGCCAGCGCCCTCGCCGTCAGAATACCAAAAATCGTGCTGATCACCGATGAGACTACGGCAATGATGAGCGAGTTTTTCAAAGCTCTGTGCATCGTTTCTTCATACCACAGCCCAACAAACCATTTTGAGGTAAATCCACTAAGGGGAAAACTGATGATAGAGCTGTCATTAAAGGCAAACAGCGGCAAAAGAATAATAGGCGCATAGAGAAAAATCAGATAGGTAACAACAAATGAAAATAGCGCAATCGGAGCTTTGCTTTTCATACTTGCCTCCGCAGGTAACGCCTGTTGAAAAACAAAAATGCCAGCGCAATAATCACAACTATCATCAATGAGGTAATCGCTAAAGCCGCCCCTAGGGGGGCATTATTCGCCTTGGCAAACTGAACTTGGATCATATTGGCGACCATCAGACCATCCGTGCCGCCAACAAGACGCGGCGTAACATAATCACCAATCGTTGGAATAAAGACGATCAGGGCGGCCGATATAATGCCAGGCATAGATAGAGGCAATGTCACACGGATGAAACGGCGAATAGCGTTATCACCTAAATCTTTGGCCGCCTCCAGCATGGTGCGATCCACCCGTTCTAGGGCAACAAAAATAGGCAAAATGGCAAAAGGCGCCCACGCATGGGCCAGTGCAATAACCACGGCGTTAGCGTTATAAAGAATGAAAGATAACGGCTCCTCAATCAGATTCAAAGACTGCAAGCCAGAGTTCACAACCCCATTATAGCCAAGGATAATTTTCCATAAAAATATCCGCAGAAGATAACTGGTCCAAAATGGGATAGTGATCAAAAACAGCCACAGGGCTTTGCGCTTTCCCCCATAAAAGGAAATAAAATACGCCATGGGAAAGGCCAGCAAAACGGTAATGAGTGTCACCGACAGCGAAATCAGCACCGAGCGCTTGATCAAAAAGGTATAGACCGGATGCGACCAGATTTCACGGTAGTTATTAAGGGTAATGGTTCGGTCAAGATCAAGATAATTTTGGGTCCATAAGCTAAGCGCGACCATTAAAAACAACGGCGTCAGCAAAAGCAGAAAGCCAAATAAAAATGGTCCACCAATTAATCGCCATCCCGGTAAGGAATTTTTAATTTTTAGCAGTAATTTTCTACTAGCTGTCATGTCGTCCCTTTGGCTTCAAGACAATAACCGTGATGATTATCCCTATATTTTAAAGATAAATCCAGTGAAAGAAAAAAATTATTTTTTTTGAAATAAATTCGGCACCGCCAACGAATAAGATATTACGGAAGCAGATAATATCAGATTTAAAGCGGAGTTATATTTTATTACTAATGAGACGAAATCATAAGATATCGGATCGATATAGCCTATATCCCTTTTCTCTCATTTTTCAGAGTTTCTAGAAAATCCGTTTTATTAATCTCTATTTTGATCTTGTCACACTTCCTGTTTGAAAATGGCTTAACTCAAAATTGATCCACCATCGGATCAATGCATGAAAGGACAAATCTATGAATAAGCAAATGAAACAGGTAATTCTTGCTACTGCCGCTACTGCTGCTACCGCCGCTATTGCTGGCCTATCCCTACCTGCTTATGCTAGCGAAACCGATACCAATGAAAAATGCTATGGGGTTGCGCTTGCTGGCCAGTGTGGTTTTGTCTGCACAAATCTTTGTTCTGCGGCGCGGCGCGTCTAGCCAACCTGTCTTAGCTGGCATGCAGGCTGGTCTTATCGCTGGTGCTATTTCCACAATTGTTTATGCAAATTTCTGCACCGAAGATGACCCCATGTTTTACGGCATCTGGTATGGATGCGGAATCGCTATTTCTATGCTCATCGGGGCATTATCCGGATGGCGTTTTCTTCGTTGGTAGGGATAAAATAGGTTAGGACAGGGCTTTACGATAATCTGCCATGTCTTCGGCGGAAGGCTCATCCGCTAATCGCATCACAGGAAAAATAGATTTCAAGCGATGGTGATATTGACCAACACCAGATTCCAGATCTGATAATAGGATGCCATCAAACGCACTTGATCGCATGGCTTCATAAGTCCATTCAATCAGCTGCATATCTTCAATGCCCGTGATCAGATCAATCCGGCATGACAGTTTCCTGGCCGCGCGTGTCACCCGATCCTCATCAGGGCGAGAATAAAGCGCATAACGCTGTCGACTTTCGTTAACCGTAACTGGGATATCCTGATAGAACATTACGCTGTCAGGGTATAAACCAATCACTTGATTGGGAAAAATAAACAAATAAACCCAAGCCTTAGGCAATGAGGCCCATGGTTCTGGAAGATGTTTGATCATTTTACGGTAGAGTTTCACCGACCATAACGATCCAGGGGTTTCATTAAAATTGCCAATAGAAAGCGAGGTATCGCCAATCAGATTGCAGTCTATGTAATCTTTTCCATAAAGGTCCTGTAATCCCGGATGCGCCATTGGCACATGATAGCCTTCGTTATCCACATCACGAATGGCTTTCCAATTCACCGCCCATGTTTCACTTACAGTTGGGGATTGGCATGATACCAAATCACTGAGATGGTGCTTTTTCACCAGCTCATCATGAGGCGACAATATCTCACGCACAGATGGCTGGTCACCAGGCTTAAAGCGAATAAAGACAAAGCCGTTCCATATTTCACATTCAATCGGCTTTAAGCCCCATTCCACTGGATCAAGTTTTGGCAGTGTGCGCGGTTGGGCAGGGCCACGTAAAGTACCATCAAGATTAAAACTCCAGCCATGAAATGGGCAAACAATAGCTTTTTTGCAAATACCAGCTTCTTCTGATACCACCCGCGAGCCACGATGCCGGCAAAGATTATGAAAAGCCCGGATTACGCCATCATCACCGCGGATAATAAGAGCACGCTCATCAACGAGATCAAAGGTTAGGAATTGACCTTTTTCTGGCAAGTCACTCACATGGCAAACCAATTGCCAGTGGCGGCGAAACAGGGTTTCAGCCTCTAGCTCAAAGAGATCAGGGTTGAAATAAGTCCAACCGGGAAGACCATAGCGATCAGAGGGATCAATAAATGCTTCATCTGCCAATAGTCACTCCATAAAACTGTTGATTTCTTGACATAACTTATCCTAACCCAAAGTCATTTATGGGTGAAGATAATTTTTTTCATCACAACTCAGCTGATCACATCAACCTTAAAAGGGATTCAATATCTGGCAAATTTTGGCAGTTTCCAAGAGCTTCTTCTAGTTTGTGACAATGCTGATCATCACATTTCTGGCCTGCCATATTCCTGAACTTTTCCCTAATGGTGTCATCACTAACGGCTTCTTCTGGGTCCCCTCTGGCTTCGGTTGGGGGTGAGACCAGATGCTGTCCATTATGTGTCTGGATAGTAACTCTGGCGATACGCTGGCGAGGAAAATGTGTGTTAAAATCGTTGTCGGGGGTGATCCGAACTTTCCTTGCCATGGCTTGAATATCCTTATTTTTTAACCCTTGATCTGAAATCTCACTGATCCCAATCGTGCCACGCAAGGCGGCGGCGGCAACCGAAAACGGCAAGGAATATTGCGCCTCTTCGGTGGTTTCTGCCATCGCACATAAACGCACCGCCTCATCAAAACTTTCCACATGAATGGCGGCGATCTGATCTGGGGTGATGGCGTGTTGTTTCACTAGCCCTAGCACCGCCTCTACCGCAGGTTGAGCCCAGCGGCACACGGGATAGAGTTTAATATATTGTTCGTTCATATAATGATGCTGACCAAGATCAGACCAATATTGCGATACTCCATCAGCTTCTACGCTGATTGCTGGGGCACCAGTGAACCCATCAGCCGCCAAATAGGCCGCACTAACCCCAGACATAGCACCCCATCCAGAGCCATCCTTTACCATGGTAGGAAAATCTATACACCGCATCATCTGGCTTCGGGGCCCATGATATTCCGCAATTCCCATGGCATGGCGTGTTTTTTCCGCATCCATTCCCATCAGACGCGCACCAATCGCCGCCACAGTAACCGCAATCCATGCCCCTGAGGTATGATAATCCTTAACGCTGGCATGAAGGCTAATCCCTGCCCGTGCGCCAAACTCATAACCAATGACAAGTGCGGTCATAATCTCTTCGCTGTTCAACTTGCTTTCTGCCTGTGCAATAGCCAAAAGCCCGGGGATCAATCCACACCCTATATGACCCTTAGTCAATTTCTGTCCATCATGGGCATCAACCGCATCAATCGTCATGCCATTAGCTAAGGCCGCCCCAACTGGACTTGCGGTGTTACCACTCCACCATATACCTGATTGATCACCGCCAAACATTCGCACCGCATGGGCGGTAATGATTTCGGATAATCTGGTTTTTGATGCGGCGGCAGAAACGCCGATTGTGTCCATCAATGATCGGTAGGCGCTATGCTTTGCTTGTTTGGGAATATCCTGCCATGTGGTGTCATGCAGATAAGAGATAATATCAGTCATGTGTTTCATCCTTAATTTTGGTCAGCAGTCTAGTTCCCTGACTGACTTTCATACCAATCTTGAAACGCCGCTTTAATGGTTTCCATGGCATGATCATCGACCTCAAGATGCATCACTAACCGCGTGGATGCATCCCCCGGAGTTATCAGCACACCATGATCTGCAAGCACTTTGGCCAGATGATGAGCATCTATGGGCTGAGATGACTGAGAAGAGATAAAGATCATATTTGTTGCGGTCTCAATCGCCAATCCATCCATCGCGGATAAATAGGTCGCTAATTCAGCCGCTCGGTTATGATCATCGGTTAAACGCTCAATATGGTGATCAAGCGCATAAAGCCCTGCCGCCGCTAGCACCCCAACCTGACGCATACCGCCGCCAAGAAACTTTCGGATGCGCTTTGCTTTATTAATCATTTCTTGCGGCCCAACCAGAACAGAACCAGCAGGTGTGCCTAATCCTTTTGATAAGCATATGGACACCGTATCAGCGACCCCTGCCAGATCAGCCGGAGAAATATTTAGCGCTTTTACCGCATTGAAAAACCGCGCGCCGTCAAGATGCACTTGCATTCCTGCTGCTCGACCTACGTCTGCCGCAGCCTGCATCCGGTCTAATGCAATGGCTTTACCGTGATGCGTGTTTTCAAGACAGAGCAACCGGCTGACAGGGCAATGAATATCATCTGGTTTAACGGCCCCACGAATAGCATCAGGCTCTAGCGCGCCATCAGCGCTGGTCTCAAGGGTTTCAAACATAATACCGCCCACAATAGCTGCGCCACCCGCCTCATCTGAAAAGACATGATATTGCTTGGCGGTAATAATCTCATCACCACGGCCACAATGCGATAGCATCGCTGACAGATTACTCATTGTGCCAGAAGCCATAAGCAATCCAGCCTCTTTGCCCAGCATTTCTGCCAAACGGTCTTGCAATAAGTTCACCGTGGGATCATCATCATAAACATCATCTCCAACCTCGGCGTTTGCCATGACTTGGCGCATATCTGGCCCCGGTGTGGTCACGGTATCTGATCTTAAATCAATCCATGGCGTGTTACGTGGGCTTGCCTTTATGGCCTGATGATAGCTGGACATGATCTTCTTCTCTCCTAGGCTTCATATCTTTTCTGGCGTTATCGTTCTCGTGGCGGTTGATCAAACGGCTCAGTGGTCATCTCAAGATGCAGTTTATCCCCATCATAGGGATGATTTCGGGCAACTTCCTCATTCAGTTCAACACCAAGCCCGGGGGCATCAGGAACAATCACATAGCCATCTTCCATCCGCATTGGCGTGGTTAGGATATCTGCATGAAAACCGCCCCATTCCTCAATGCTCTCAAGGATCAGGAAATTTGGTGATGCTGCCGCAACCTGAACATTTGCTGCGCCCACAATTGGCCCACAATACAAATGCGGGGCGATTTGAGCATAATGCACCTCTGCCATGGCGGCAATTTTCCTCGCCTCAAGAATGCCGCCAACACGGCCAAGATTCATCTGCAGGATAGAGGCCGCACTATGGGCCAACACACGCCCAAACTCAAACCTTGTGGTTAATCTTTCCCCTGTGGCAATAGGGATGCTAGTCGCTTGGGCAACCTCTGCCATGCGTTCTGGCATATCTGGCGGCGTTGGCTCCTCAAACCACAACGGGTCATAAGGGGCAATGGCACGCGCCATACGTTTCGCCCCTGATACCGAAAATTGCCCATGAGTGCCAAATAGCAAATCAGCTTTATCCCCAACTGCCTCGCGCAGGTGCTTACAAAACGCAACGCTCAGGTTCAAATATTCCTGATCTGGTTGCCGCCCATCATAGATGGTGTAAGGGCCAGCAGGATCAAATTTCAATGCTGTAAAGCCTTTATTCAGATACATAGCAGCCCGATTAGCCGCGACTTCGGGATCACAATAAGCCTTGGGGTTTTGGCCTTTTGCCTCACTGTTTTTGATATCATCCGCATCAGGATAAATATAAGTATAGCTTCTTAGGCGTTCTCTTACCTTACCCCCAATCAAATTATGAACGGGCTGATCTGCTGCCTTGCCGATAATATCCCAACAGGCCATTTCCAGCCCGCTCCAGGCCCCCATCATCGTAACATCCGGGCGATGCGTGAAACCAGACCCATGAACCCTTCTGCCCATCACCTCAATCTGATGGGGATCGGTACCTTGGATATGGCGAGCAAAAATATCGCGGATGATATGGGCAACGGTATGCGGTCCTACTGTCGCCACATAACATTCGCCATAACCAACAATGCCATTATCTGTGACCAGTTTCACAAAGATGAAATAACGGCCACCAAATCCGGGTGGCGGATTACCTACAACAAAAACTTCACAATCTTGCAGCTTCATGATGTGCCTTCCTTTGTTATCGGTTCCTGTTTAGGTCTGACCACAAATCATCACCATATCTGATTGCGACTGGCTAATGCCTATATGAAGCCAAGACATGACCAGAAATACCGCAGATATGAGAATGTTTAGCGTAAACGCATCATGATTATGGGTATTCATATCATCTCCTGACAACACTATTCATCGCGTCATCCCCAAAGAATTACTATCGTTAGGGCTTTGCGTCACTTGAATCAGGATAGATTAGAGTAATGCTATGGCGCGTCAATAGGCTTTCACGCCCCTTTTGGGCATATTTTCAGGTCACAGTTTTCGCAATGTTTTGGTGGCGGGGTCATC
>Ga0255752_10005108_pt1 | contig 12894 bp, 19 predicted proteins | sample 011ome_25_FD_179952 | JGI IMG/M metagenome (GOLD analysis project Ga0255752, IMG submission 179952) | Coastal salt marsh microbial communities from the Groves Creek Marsh, Skidaway Island, Georgia - 011512CT metaG (version 2) | ecosystem: Environmental > Aquatic > Marine > Intertidal zone >...
ATTAGTGATGATGAAGGCACAGTACATTAATATTACTTTCCTTTCTTTCTGACAAAGCAATTATAACAACATGGCACAATCGTGTCAAGCCTTTTATAACATTTATTTACTTGACATTGTAATCTTTTTTTAGTATTATTATATTATGAATTTAATTGGGAGCACCACATGACTAAGGAAAAAAATGCTCATTATGTAGATAACAAAAAGTTTTTTACAGAAATGAAAGCATGGAAAATTGAATGGGACAAGGCAGTAAAAGAAAATAAGCCTACGCCTCAGTGTACGAATTATCTTGGCGAATGCTTCGTTAAGATATCAAATCATCTAGCATACAAATCTAATTTCGTAAACTATACGTTTCGAGACGAAATGATTCTTGACGGTATAGAAAACTGCCTGAGATATGCTGACAGATTCAATCCTGAAAAGTCAAACAATCCTTTTGCATACTTCACACAGATCACATACTATAGCTTTATTCGCCGAATCAAGAAAGAAGCTAGGCAGACTGAAACTAAGCTAAACTATCTTGCCAGTATTGATCTTCAGCAGCTACTTGATGAGATTGAAGGTGACTCTGGAAACTATGAGTATCTAAAGTGGGTTCAAGAGCAGATAGATTCTAATGCTAAAGATAAGAAAGAAATTAGTAAAATTTCTGAAACAGCACAGCCGAAAAGACGTCCGAAATATTTTGATGAAAAAGAAGAATCAGTGCTTGACATTTGACCTAAATAGTAATATACTGGTTAAAACACTGAGAGACTTTTATTATGAAAATTCGTTTTTCCGAAATGTTCTGGTCGTTTCAAGGCGAAGCAGAACTTGCCGGCACTCCGACAGTATGGCTTAGATTCTTCGGCTGTAACTTAGAGTGTAACGGCTTCGGACAAACTCATCCAACAAAGCCTGATACATGGGAGCTCCCTTACAAAGATTACGACTTGATTGCCGTTGATCGTGTAGAGGATCTCCCTGTTTGGGACAAAGGATGCGACTCATCATACACTTGGTCGATGAAGTACAAGCATCTAGCAACAGACGTTGATGTAGAAGGCGCATGTAATAAACTTGAATCACTTCTACCTCATGGTAAATTTACACACCCTATTTCAAAACAAGACAATATGCTTGCCTTCACTGGCGGCGAACCCATGCTCCAACAAAAACAAATGAAAGCGATTGTGAATGAGTTTCTTATTCGTGGCAATGCTCCTAAGATTATCACCGTTGAAACAAACGGTACTAAAAAACTAAACAAAGATTTACAAGACTTCATAAACATTTACTTAGCTGAAATGGGCATACGTTGGCACTGGTCAATCAGTCCTAAAACTTGGCATACAGCAGGTGAACAGAATCAAGTCATGGTAGATAACTTCATGTCATATGCTGAGAGTACACGAAGTACTAGCATCATCAAATTTGTTTGTAACGGTACAGAAGAAAGTTGGCAAGAGATAGATCAGTATGCGAAAGAGATAGAAACTTACGCTAAGAACGCAGAGATTGATAAGCCAATCATCTGGATCATGCCAGCCGGTGCGACAAAAGAAGAGCAAGGTGAAGTTGCAGAAATTTGTAACCAAGCTATGCAAAGAGGGTACAGAGTAGCTACTCGAAATCATTGTTATGTTTATGGTAATCAAATAGGAACTTAATATGGACTTTAGAGATCACAAACTTTATGTAGATTGGATGGACATTGATGCGCTTTGTTTGGATATAGCAAATGATGCTAAACATTTGGGTATTACTAAGGTCGTAGGGATAACACGAGGCGGCTTGATTCCCGGGGTTATAGTATCTCACCTTCTTAATGTTCCGTTTGAGCCTGTCACTTGGCAAACACGAGACGGCTTGATTCAAGACGCCGAGTCTATCATTGAAAATAATCTCAACACTACGTTGTTTATTGACGACATCTGTGATAGTGGTATCACGATGGAAGATGTTGCCAATCTAGCACCAGAAGCCAAGCGAGCAGTATTGCTAAATAAAAGAAACGATATGGGTATTGACATTGTAGGTCAAGCGTTATATAATGTTGATGAATGGGTAGTCTTTCCATGGGAGGCAGAATGATAGAGATGAGAAAGAGCAGCGTTATAAGACAAGTTCCATTTTTTGGCAACGGCAACGATGGTCCAGATACAATGTATGTTGTTGATTTTTATGAAAATGAAAAAAAAGTTGCAACAACAGAGTTTCCAAACAAAAGTATACATTACGTTGAGTCCGCAGCCCGTAATTGGGATAATGGGATATTAAAAAATGATAAGTGAAGTAATTAAAGCAAGACTAAAAAACGCAGGCAAACGCTTCTTTGCGTCTGATAATATATCTCAATTCATATATCCAGACGAGAAGCCCAGACTCATAGAAGAACTTACTGAAAAATTTGAGAGTGTGCTTAACAGTCTTATTATTGACACTGAAAACGATCCTAACAGTCAAGATACTGCTAGACGTTTAGCTAAGATGTATGTGAATGAAATAATGGCAGGTCGTTATGATCCATCACCTAAAGTAACTTCATTTCCTAACGACGGTAAATACGATCAACTTATTATTGTTAGGTCTGACATTCGCAGCATGTGTTCTCATCATCATCAACCTGTGTCTGGTATCTGCTATATTGCTTGCTTGCCAGGCAAGAATGTTATCGGATTGTCTAAGTACACTCGCATAGCGCAACACCTAGCTCAGCGAGGACACTTACAAGAAGAACTCACTGAAATGATTGCAGAAGAGATAGTCAACCTTACAGAATCAGATGCAGTTGGCGTATACATTCGTGCTCGACATGGTTGTTGTGAGAATCGTGGCATTCGTTCTTCAAACAGTTCAACTCAAACTACTGTCCTTAAGGGACGATTAAAGACTGATCCTGCTATGCGTAACGAGTTTATGCACAACATTCAAATACAGGAACAACTATGCGGATAAAGCCTTCTGATAGACAAATAGTTGTAGACTTAGAGACACTTAGTGTTCGTCCTAACTCTTGTATCACTTCTATTGGTGCAGTAGCTTTCAATCTGCAAGATGGAATTCTAGAAGAATTTTTTATCAATGTTGATCCTATTACATGTAAAGAGGCAGGACTTCACATAGATAAAGAGACTGTGGCTTGGTGGGCAACTCAACCTAAGGAAGCTATTGACTCGTGGAAAAAAGACCCAGTTCCACTAGACGAAGCTATAGATAAGTTTGTTACTTTCTATGGTGACAAGTCTATTCCTATATGGGGCAACGGTTCGAGCTTCGATGTTACTATTCTAGAATCTTCTTTATATGCTTTAGGATGGCAGACAGGAAAGTTGCCTTGGAAGTTTTGGGATATATACGATATGAGAACATTGACCTCTGTTCTCGGGCGCAAGTTAGAAAAAACTGGTATCAATCACAATGCTTTACATGATGCAATCGCAGAAGCAAAACTTATTATGGATATGTTAAACTCATGAGTTTAGAGTATGTAGTATCAGGAACTTCTTTTATTCGTTTAGCTAACGAGGAAACGATTAATAACCCTGAGACAATTTCAAAGATAAACAATATGTTTGAGAAGATGTTCAGAGAAGAAGAAACTGGACATACTTTTTCTATGCTATATAATGCTTTTTGTGAACATAGTTATGGAGAAAAATTTCAAAAGTATGCTAGTCATATAGATAAAATACATGCTGACTCTGGCGGCCTTCAAGTTATTACTGTAGGTAAGGCAGTTACTCCTGAACTCAAGCAAGAAGTATATGAGAATCAAGCTAAGTGGGCAGACGTAGGAATGTGTTTTGATGAGATTCCGGTTATAACTGATACTGGAAGATCAGAAAGAAATGATACTACTGGTCGAAAGTTTGACCGTGTTAATTTTCACAAATACGCAAAACAAACTGGAGAGAATGTAAAAAATCAACTAGAAGTTTTTACGAGAACTGGTAGCAAGTGTAAGCCTTTTGTTATTATGCAAGGCAATGATGTTGAAACTTATCTAGAGTGGGCAGATATTATCCTCAAAACTGTACCTAAAGACCAACACCATCTCTTAGGTGGTATTGCAATGGGAGCTGCTGCTCTTGGTACGGGAAACTTAGAAGATGTTCAGCGTGCTTATATTGCGAGTGAAGTCCCCATTCGTGATGAGGACGGAAAAATGAATCTACATATTCTTGGTGTCGGTTCTTTACGAAGGATGTTGCCTTATTTGATATTTCAACAGAATGGATTGTATGAAGATGTTCACTTATCTTATGATAGCACTACACACTCTAGGGGAGTAGAGACAGGTCTGTATTACATGTTAGGTGATGTTTGTAAAAAGACAGGCAAAAGGACATACGGGCCAGGGTCTACTGTAAAGTTTGGAAGGGACAGAGCTGCCGATGATTGTTTAGACGGCTATACTCCTAAGCAAGCAGATCCTGGGGCTGAATACTTAGCAGTATACGAAGATATAAACTCTCTTCATCCTTTAGAAATAGACTTAGTAACTTTTCATGAAGTGATGAATAATCCTGCTAGTGTTTGGGGAGAAAAATATGGCAACACTCAGAAGTGGGCAGAAGTAAGAGCAACATTCGCAGCAGCAAGCATTAGAAACTTTATGATTCAATTAAATAATATGGTAAAAGACAAAGACATGTTGTTAGCATATGCTTCTTCCATTAAATTATTTAATCAGTACAACGGCCTCTATTCAGTAAAAGATAGAGAAAGTTTTAACTATTGGTACAACAATCCTGCTCTAGGCAAAACTATGAAGTCAATGCCTATAAGCGATGTTGCACCAAATTCATTAGAGGCTCTATTCGGTGAGTAATTATTCTAAACTCAGATACGCTTTTGATATTGATTTGTTGAAAAAAGAATGTTATAGTCTTATAGATGAAATTAGTCTCCATGCTGAAACTAATCAAATTTCTTTGAAACATACTTGTCAAATCGGAGACAGAAATCTTTGGTACGAGGGTGTAGGATCTTTTAAAAAAGAGTCTAACTTAAAAGCAACGCAGCAAAAAGATTTTACTGAATTGAATGAAGCGCTTTTAGGCACATACCTTTCTCAGGTATACAAAGAAATAACAGAAGAATATGATGTAGGCAGATTCCGAATAATCGGACTTCCTGGTCAAAAATGTATGACCCTTCATTACGATATAACTAAAAGGATACATGTCCCAGTAGAAACGAATGAAGATTGTTTGATGATTATTGACAATGAAGTTATACACATGCCCGCAGACGGCAGTGCGTATTTAACAAATACTTTCAAGAGGCATACAGCACTTAATGCTAATTGGGATTTTATGAGACTACACTTAGTTTTTGATTTATTATAGGAATTGTATTATGGACGCACAAAAAGTAAGAAACGCTATCGTTGAAATGTCTAACTCAATGACACGAATGGATGCAGAACGTGACCTCATCAAAGAGATTGTGAATAAACTGCACGAAGAAGAATTTCTGGACAAACGAGTCATCCGAAAAATGGCTAGGGTATATCACAAGCAAAATTTTGCCGAAGAGACTACCATCAACGAAGAATTCGAGACTACATTTAAGAACATTATGTCTTGACACCCACTAGTTCCTATGTTATCATGGTACGGTAAACTAAAGGAACATTCGTTATGAACATATTTGCTCTAGATAAAGACCCTGTTGTTTCGGCACAAATGCATTGCGATAAGCATGTGGTAAAAATGATTATTGAGTATGCTCAACTCATGTCCACTGCTCATCGTGTGCTAGACGGCACAATGTATCAGGACAAAACTGCCAACAACCGCAACATCAAGCGGTGGCGTTTAGCCGATACTGTCCTTGAGAATGATGTCTACAAAGCATCACACATCAATCACCCTTCCGGTATATGGACAAGGGCGACTAGAGCAAACTATGAATACATGTACAAACTATGGATTGCTTTGTGTCACGAGTACACTCACCGCTATGGTAAAATTCACTTGACACAGAGTAAATTAGAAAGTATACTATGTAATGTACCAGTGAATATTCCAGAAGGTGAACTCACTGTAATCCCACAAGCAATGCCAGACGATGCCAAACTATCTAATGTAGTTGAGGCTTATCGTAACTACTATCGTATGTACAAGAAAGACTTTGCTAAGTGGACTAAACGACAAACACCGGAGTGGTTCTATGCCAGTAACTAGTAGACACATTCGTGTTAGTTTTCAGAAAGAAGGCATACACAGATATCCAGCAGCAAAAGACCTTAAGGGTGTTGAGTTTCTTCAATATCCTCATCGTCATATTTTTCATTTTTATGTGACCCTTGAAGTTAGTCACAATGACCGAGATGTAGAATTCATTTTGTTCAAGCGTGAACTTGAGGCGTTGTTTGAATCTGGCGCAATGCAAGCAGACTATATGTCATGTGAGATGATGGCAGAAGAAGTGCTTGGGTATATTGAAACAGAATATCCAGGGCGAGTAGTACAAGTAGAAGTCTTTGAAGATGATGAGAACGGAGCAATACTAAGCAATGCGTAATAAAAGAGTTGACAGACCTTGGGGAAATTATACTTCTATAAATCACGGCGATGGATTTCAAGTCAAGCGGATTGTAGTTGAACCAGGACAAAGATTGTCATTACAATATCATCACCATCGCAACGAGCATTGGGTAGTTACTGCAGGAAGCGGCAAGATAGTAGTAGGTGATCTTTCGACAAGTATAAAGACTGGTTTTTATGTCATGATTCAAAAGTTAGAACCTCATCGTCTCATCAACGACGGTGATGAAAACTTAGTAATTATAGAAATACAAACAGGTAGTTATCTTGGAGAAGATGATATTGTTAGGCTACAAGACGACTACGGGAGAGTAGAATGAGTAAGTTGATTTATGTTCCCCTAGAGCATATCGAAGGTCGTTATACTGTTCATATGGACAGAGACATTACAAACTACTTGGAAGATAACGGCATAGAGTATCTAAAAATACTTCCCACTGAAAAAAGTGCTGACCTCCCAGAAGGTATGTTTTTGAATGCTGCGTTTACTACTAGATTCAAGTCTATGCAGATGGCTACAATAGCAGCATTATATGAACAGAATCAGATTGATGATGGCGATGTATTCTTCTTTAGTGACCTTTGGTTCCCAGGCATTGAGTCTATTGCCTACATGAACTATTTTCATACTCTCTCTCTTAGTTACGGCCGTAAGAAACCTAGAATAACAGGTATCATTCACGCAGGTAGTTTCACAGACACAGACTTTGTTCGTGACATGGAACGATGGGCAAAGAACTTTGAAGATATTGTGTTTGATATTAGCGACAAAGTATTCTGTGCGAGTAATTTTATTCGTAATGACATTATCAAAAAGCGTATCGTTGACCCTAACAAACTAATTGTCTCTGGTCTACCTGTCGATTTTTCTGGTCTTGATAAGTTTAAAGGACTACAAAAAGAAAATATAGTAGTGTTCAACGGCAGAGTGTGTGATGAAAAGCAACCTTGGCTCTTTGATGAACTTGAAAAGAAAGTTAAAGAAAGAGGCATTGATGCTAAGTTTATTAAGACACAAGAAGAGAATCTGAGCAAAGACGCTTACTATGAACTACTAGGAAGATCAAAGTGTACAGTCAGCTATGCTTTACAAGAAAACTTTGGCTTCGGCATCGCAGAAGCATCTTACTTACAGTCAACACCAGTTGTTCCTAATCGTCTAGTTTATCCAGAACTTTACGATGCTAAATATCTTTATGATTCGTTTGAAGAAAGTGTAGATATGGTTTGTGAAGCACTTACAACAGATGAAAAAGAAAGTATAAGTATTGATAATGAATGTTTGAAAGTTTGGTTTGAGGGAATTAAATAATGCATTACAGCACAAAACATTACGGTCACAACATCGGACTATCAGCAGTCTTTCGTCAGCCTAATGCAGACCATTCACATTGTCACCTACTGCATGGCTACAGTCTAGCATTTACGTTTACTTTTGCATGTAAAGAACTAGACAATAAGAATTGGGTAGTAGACTTCGGCGGCCTCAAAGAATTGAAAGCATGGCTAGAGGATAGTTTTGACCACAAAGTTGTAGTAGATAGAAAAGATCCTCACTTAAATACTATGATTGCATTAGAGTCTCAAGGTCTTGCAGAAATTCGTATATTTGATGGTGTAGGCGCAGAAAAGTTTGCAGAACATGCTTGGACATTTGCTGATGCTTTAGTAAGAAAGATGACAGATGATCGTTGTTGGTGTGTGAAAGTAGAAGTAGCAGAACACGGTGCTAACTCAGCTATTTACGAGGCATAACTTTGAAATTTGCAATGGTAACAGACTTGCATTTTGGTGCAAGAAGCGACTCAATAGCCTTTGACAATCACTTTCGCAAGTTCTATGAGGAAGTATTCTTTCCAGAACTAGATCGTCAAGGTATCAAAACTGTATTTGATTTGGGAGATACATTCGACCGAAGAAAGTATATCAACTTTAATACTCTAAAGAGTTGTAAGGAATATTTCTTTGACGAGCTAGAAAGGCGTGGAATCGATTTACATATGATTCCAGGCAATCACGATACCTATTTCAAAAACACTAACGATGTAAACTCTCCTGATCTTTTGTTGAGAGACTATAACAACATTGCTCTGTATCAGAAGGTTACTGAAATCAAGATGGGCGACAGCACAGTATTATTTGTGCCTTGGATATGTAATGAAAACTATGAAGAGTCATTTGAAATCATCTCTAAATCAAAAGCTGACATATGCTTGGGACACTTTGAGTTCTCTGGTTATGACATGTATCGTGGATCCCCTAATCCTCATGGTATGGATCCTGGCATGTTTAAGCATTTGCCTATGGTTATTAGCGGTCATTTTCATCATAGGCATACCAAAGGCAATATTACATACATGGGTAATCCTTACGAGATAACCTGGTCAGACTATGACGATCCACGAGGCTTTGCAATCTATGACACAACAGAAAAAAAATTGGAGTATGTCAACAATCCGAACAAGCTCTTTCATAAGATTTATTATGATGACACCGACACTGGACTTTTTACTGGTGATTTTGTTTACGATTTTGACGCAGTTAGAGGCTGTTGCATAAAAGTAATCGTAGTAAAGAAAACAGATTTTGCTAAGTTCGATGCGCTTATAGATAATCTATATCAATGCGACCTGATTGAACTTAAAATCATTGAAGACTTATCTGAATTTGAAGACGAAGCAATCGGAGAAGACGTAGACTTAGAAGATACTATGTCACTACTGAAAGATTATGTAGATGGCATCGAAGTCAATGTCGATAAAGAACGATTGAAGTCCTTGTTACAATCGCTTTATGTGGAAGCGCAAGACGCAGCATAACACGATTTCTCTTACACTATTAAAAGTTTTTGAACGATTATGATAAAATTTAGCAAGATTAGATGGAAGAACTTCCTCTCTACGGGCAATGCCTGGACAGAAGTTTTATTAGACAAAAGTAGCAGCACTTTGATTCTGGGTGACAATGGCTCTGGTAAGTCTACTCTACTGGACGCTATTACTTTTGCTCTATTCAACAAGCCTTTCAGAAATATATCTAAGCCGCAGCTAGTAAACAGCATCAACAGAAAAGCAATGTTAGTTGAAGTTGAGTTTACTATTGGTTCAAAGTCATATTTGATTCGCAGAGGCAGCAATCCAGGTGTGTTTGAGATTGAGATAGATGGCGATATGGTAGATCAGAACGCCAGTGTTCGTGACTATCAAAAGCATCTAGAAGAAAATATTCTCAAGCTAAACTACAAGTCATTCACACAGATTGTAATACTTGGCAGTGCCTCATTTACACCGTTCATGCAGTTGACTCCTAATATTCGCAGAGAAATCATCGAAGACATTTTGGACATTCGAATCTTTACTACGATGAAAGAAGTGTTGAAAGGCAAAGTCAATGACTTGAAAGAGAAGCTAAGATTCATCGAAGGCGAGATCACTGTCACTAAAGAGAAGGCGAAAGTACAGAAGCAATACATCGAGACGCTTGAGAGTGACAAGAAGGAGCGAGTTACAAAGATTGAAGCAGAGATTGTTGATCTTCAAACTACCTTAGACACTTTACAAAAGCAAGTGACACTAGACACGCAAGTAAAAGAAAGTTTTGGTGACATAGAAGGCAAGCGAAAGAAACTAGAGGCATTCAAAACAGAATTCGCTAGAAAGATTCGTGAGCAGAAAAAAGAACTAGACTTCTATCACAATCACGATGACTGTCCTACATGTAAGCAAGGCATACCACATGAGTTCAAAGAAACAATTACTTCTGAGAAAGAATACAAGATAAACGAACTCGAAGAAGGCAACACTAAACTTGCTGAACAGTGGGAAGAACTAGACAAAACTTACGAAGAGTTTCTTGGCATACAAGAGAAGATTATAGATACTAACAATAGTATTATGTCTAGCCAAACTCTTCTTCAACGGCTTGTCGTAGAAAAGACTGACGCTGAAAACAAAGTAGGTGACATCGAGAAAGAGACAGCAAAGCTAAAAGACATTGCAAAAGAATTGATGGGTAAAACAGAACAGAAAACTGACTACAGTGAGCAGCAAGAATACAATAGTATTGCCGAGTCGTTGTTAAAAGATTCTGGTATCAAAACTAAAATTATTCGTCAGTATTTACCTGTAATAAATAAATTAGTAAACAAGTATCTAAAGGCAATGGACTTCTTTGTTCAGTTTGACCTTGACGAGACATTCAAGGAAACAATCAAGTCAAGGCACAGAGACAAGTTTAGTTATGCCTCATTCAGTGAAGGTGAGAAGCAGCGTATTGACTTAGCACTTGTCTTCACTTGGCGAACAATTGCTAAGATGAAGAACAGCGCAAGCACTAATCTACTTCTACTAGATGAGGTGTTTGATAGCTCACTAGATGTAAATGGAACAGACTATGTAATGCAACTTCTAAATACTATTGGTGAAGAGACAAATGTTTTTGTAATCTCTCACAAAGGAGATCAACTCTTTGACAAGTTTAGAAGTGTAATACGATTTGAAAAGAAGAACAACTACTCAGTTATGGCGGTTAAATAATGGAAAAACTAATATCATTCAATGATCCTCTTTTAAAAAGAGCACCAGCACTTTTTGATTTTGAAAAAGATGATGCTAAAGAGATCAGCAAGAGACTTATCTTAGGCATGAAACAGTTCGGCGGGGTGGGTCTGTCTGCGAATCAGGTCGGTCTTGACATGCGAGCATTTGTGATTGGTGGGTCTGGATTACAGGAAAAAACATTTTTTAATCCTGAATTATTATCAGTGTCTAAAACAGGCGTTACTATGAGAGAAGGATGTCTTTCTTATCCTGGTCTTTGGTTGAACTTGACACGACCAGATGCGTGTACTCTAAAGTATCAAGATGTTAATGGTGAAGTAATCATAGAAGAATTCGGCGGTGTATATGCAAGAGTGGTACTTCATGAATATGACCATATGGTAGGTCAGAACTTTACTATGCGAGCATCAAGTTTGAAAATTCAGCGAGCACTGAAGGCGTTGGATAAGAAAGTTTTACGACAAATGAAAAAGAAAAAGGTTGCATGAAGATAACTGATATACAAGAGAAATGGGTTTCTGTTGTTGAGGATATAGACTGCGGAAATCTTTCTTTTGTTGAATCAGAAAAAATATACGATCTATTTTTAGATAGAAAAATTCTTATTTTTAAGAATCAAAGTCTAAACGATGCTCAACTAAAAAAGTTTGCTGAAATATTTGGCTCTGTATGGGACAGAGCTACAGAAACCAAAATGTCTGGATTAGATCAGACTGCTGAAAATGAAGGACATGTAGAGCTTGTCTCAGAAAGTGGCATTCTTGGCAACAAACATGTGCCTTGGCACATAGACCTCACGCATTTTCCTAGTCAAGTTCTTCCGAATAGATTACTATACGCAGTAGAATTGCAAGGAGAATCTGCACCGACTGAGTTTGTTTACACTTTAGATTGCGAAAACCAATTGCCAAAAGAAGATTATGAATTTTTGAGAAGCACAAACATACTTTGTAAGGCACCATATGAAACACCGTGGCAAGGTTACATGAGGCGACCTGCTTTGAATCTACATCCTGTTGATAATAAATATGCATTGATGATAGACCCTTGCTTTACGAAATGGGTTGACAGGCTTGATGAAGATGTGATATCATATTTTAAAAAGCTGATGAGTCATATCAACACAGAAAAAACATACTATGCTCACAATTGGGAGCTAAACGATTTGGTGGTGTATGACAACTGGAGTACTATTCATCAGAGACGAGAATTTAACGGATCAAGAAAACTCAAGCGAGTGACTTGGGATCAAGACTGGAACAGGAGACAGTAATGTCAGACGATTGGGATTTTGGTTTCACTGCGGTAGATGATATACCTTCAACGCCGAGTGAACCAACACAGCCAGTAGTAGCACAAGTAGATGACGAGCAGCTACAAACTATTCTAGACAAACTAGAAAGACTTGAAGGCTTAGTCAGAACTACAAACAATGATGGCATGATAAATGAGCATCGAGAATTAGTACAGCAAGATGTTGCGTCTAAGTTGAAGCAAGTAGAGGATCTTATCTTACCTCTACTGTATAATCTTCAAAAGAATCCTGAGAAGGATTACATACTGTGGCCCAATCGTACAGAAATTCTAGACAAACAGATAGAAAAAATAAAAGCAGTGACACGTTATTACGATAATATATAAATGGAGTTTAGTATGGGTAGAATGGTAAAAGATCGTGGAGACTTCGAAGTAGCTCCAGTAGTACGAGGAGTATTTAATCGTCCAACAGGACAGATACTAGACTTCTATTTGAACAGCACAATTGGCAGTCCAGAAGATTATGC
>Ga0255752_10005127_pt1 | contig 12863 bp, 10 predicted proteins | sample 011ome_25_FD_179952 | JGI IMG/M metagenome (GOLD analysis project Ga0255752, IMG submission 179952) | Coastal salt marsh microbial communities from the Groves Creek Marsh, Skidaway Island, Georgia - 011512CT metaG (version 2) | ecosystem: Environmental > Aquatic > Marine > Intertidal zone >...
CGGGAGACGTTGTTGCCCAGCTCGATTCGCGTCGCTTCGAGCTCGCCCTCGAGAGCGCACGTGCCGATCACACTTTAGCCGAGAAGACGCGTAACCGCTTGGCGTCGCTGCGAGAGGCAGACACAGTCTCAGCGGCCGAACTCGACGAGGCGATTGCGCAAGAAACCCGGGCACGGCTCACAGTAGAAACCGCCAAGGCCGATTTGGAAGATACGATACTGCGGGCACCCTTCGACAGCCGGGTCATTGCACGCTTAACAGAAAATTACGCCGCCATTGGCCGTCTTGAGCCCGTCATCAGACTCGCCCCGGTGAACGAGATCGAGGTAGTCATTGGCGTACCAGAGCAACTGATGGCGCAGTTCAGTCCGGCACAAATCAGCGAAGCAAAAGTGCGCTTCAGCGCAGATCCGGACCAACTCTTTTCCGCCCGCTGGCTCGATTACGAAGCCCAGGTAAATCGAGACACACAGACCTTCGGTATTCGCTTTTCGTTGACCCAGACGCCCCCTTGGCCGGTGTTACCGGGCATGACGGCAACCCTGTTGATCACGCTCGCAGAGGGCGACTCGACCCTGCCCCGCATTCCGATGAGTGCCCTGCAAGCAGATGCTGACGGCGCATTTTTTGTGTGGGTGGTAAGCGACGGCACGTCCAACGTCACCCAACGTCGAATAGAGGTGGGCCTACCGCACGACAATCTGGTGGCCGTTCACGCGGGTCTCGCGCCGGGGGAGCAGGTCGTTGCCGCAGGCGGCGCGTGGTTGACCGACGGCATGCCGGTCAGAGGGCTGGAGAGAGACTGAGCCGTGTCGAGACCCAACCTGACTGAATTTGCACTGGCCAACCCGCTTTACGTCTGGGTAATCGCGCTGACCTGTTTACTCGGCGGATTGGCAGGTAGCCAGAACATTGCCCGTCTGGAGGATCCGCCCTACCCGATCAAAATGGCTTTTGTTTTTACCGAGTACCCCGGCGCGTCGGCACTGGATGTGGAGCGCGAGGTGTCAGAGGTTCTGGAGCGATCGATTCAGGAACTACCGGCTGTCGATAAACTGATATCGCGGTCCTTACCCGGTCGCTCCGAAATAGAAATTGAGTTGAAACATTCGGTACCCGCGAGAGCTACCGCGCAAATTTGGGATGAACTCAGGCGCCGTGTTGCGGAGGCAGCGCTGCAGTTACCCGCGGGAAGCTCAACTCCCTGGGTAGAGGACGATTTCGGTGATGTCTACGGATTGCTCTACGGGTTCACGATTCCCCATGGCTATCCGATTGCGATTATTCGTGACGCAGCACGACGTCTTGAGACAGAAATCAAGCGTGTACCCCATGTTGGCAAGGTGAGGATCGAGGGAGTCCCGCAAGAACAGATCCACATCGACTTCGACTACGCTCGGCTGCGCCAGTTGGGAATTCCTTTTCAGCATATTGTGGACACTATCCACAGCCATTCCGCCCTGTTTCCCGGCCCGCTCATGCGCTCAGAGGAACACCGACTACGGATCGACATGCCTGTTGAGCGCGACGAAAAGCTGCTCGCTGACCTCCTGATTACCCAGCCGGGGACATCCTTCATGATTCGGCTGGGCGATTTGGCCACCATCAGCCGATCAGAGACTGATCTACCGCCCCTGATCCTTCGCCACGAAGGGCAGCGCATATTTGCCCTAGGCATCGCCATTGACGAAACACAAAATGTGGTCGAGGTCGGCAAGGTGGTTGAGCAGCGACTGAACGCTCTGCAATCTTTACTACCCGTCGGTATTGAGAAGATTCCGCTGTTCGAGCAGCACCGGCTGGTGGATAACGCGATCAACCAATTTCTGGTTAACCTCGCTGCGTCGGTGACCACCGTCATCGGCGCGCTTTGCCTGTTCATGGGCTGGCGCGCCGGGGTGATGGTAGGCGCCGTGCTGCTGATGACCGTCATGGGAACGATTGGCACGATGGCCGCCGCCGGCATTGAACTGCAGCGCATATCCCTCGGCGCAATGATGATTGCCATGGGCATGCTGGTCGACAATGCCATTGTGGTAACCGAAGGGATGCTAACCCGCATTCAGCACGGCAACAGCCCGAGGCAGTCCGCCACCGAAGCAGTTGCCACCACGCGGTTTCCGTTACTCGCCGCGACCATTATCGGCGTCGCGGCTTTTGCACCCATCGGACTATCTTCAGATTCCACCGGCCAGTTTCTTGGATCACTGTTTGCGGTTTGCGGCATCTCTTTGCTGCTGAGTTGGGTGCTGGCAATCACGATCGTGCCTTCACTGGGCGTGATACTCCTCAAACCACGCGCGGCACCATTGAGCGAAAATCAGCTTTACGGCGGCCCAATTTTCGTCGGCTACCGGCGATTGATCACCCGGTCGATCCATAGAAGAGCGCTCACCACTGTCATCCTGCTGGGGATGATTGCGGCGAGTCTGGCTGGGTTTACGCAGCTGAAACAGGGGTTTTTCCCTGCCACCAGCACCCCTCTTTACCTCGTTGATCTTTACTACACGCAAGGCACTGACATTAAGACCAGTGACCGCATTGCCGAACAGGTCCGTCAGCAAGTAAAGGGTATTGATGGCGTGGCTGAGGTCACCAGTTGGGCCGGACAAGGGCCGATGAGATTCACCATGATACTGCTCCCCGAGCGACCGGATCCCGCCTATGTGCAGCTGGTGGTTCAGGTAGATGATGTCGAAGAAATGAGCACGATCATGGCCCAAACCATGTCGATCATCGAGGAGACGTTCCCACAAATTCATCCTATGGTGAGGCGACTGGAATTCACCCCCGGAACCGCCACAAAAATAGAAGCCCGCTTTTTTGGAGAGGACCGTGAGGTACTCAGACAGCTCGCGGGAACTACCATGCAACACTATGTGGAACACAACCTGATTGATCGCAAAATTGATTGGCGGGAGCAGCGGGTGTCGCTCAGCGTCGTACCCGATGAAGCAAGAGCGCGACGCGCCGGCATTAATTTGGCGGATGTGTCACGCGCTATCACGGCAAATACTGTGGGGACGCCGATAGCGACGCTGCGAGATGGCGATAAACCTGTTCCCATCATCGCTCGGGTCACACCGCTCGCGGAGAGCGCCAGCGACCTGTTCGAGCGAGATCTGTGGAGCGAGCAGCGACAGACCTTTATTCCCGCTAGCCAGGTGGTAGCTAGCGCCACGCTGCGGGCGGAAGACAGCTTTATCATCCGCCGCGATCGAGTACGGGCGATTACCGTCCAGGCCAACGCACCCGACGGGCAGTCAGCACATCACGCTTTTAATGGGATCCGCTCAGATATTGAATCGATAGCGCTGCCCCCCGGTTACCAATTGGAATGGGGCGGTGAATATGAGGCCATGCAAGTGGCTAACGACTCTGTCATTGGTCGGTTTCCCATCGCCTTGCTGGTCATGGTCATCGCGACGCTCGTACTGTTCGGAAATGTTCGGCAAACGTTGGTGACCTGGTTAACGGTGCCTCTGATCATGATCGGCGTGTTTCTGGGCCTTAAAGTGACTGACCTCTCATTTACCTTTCCCGCACTGCTCGGTTTGTTGAGCCTGATTGGCATTCTGATCAAGAACTGCGTCATCATGGTCGAAGAAATCAAGCTGCGCTCGGCCTTGGGAGCATTGAACCAGGACACGTTGGTGTCGGCCTGCGTGAGTCGTATGCGCCCCGTATTGCTCGCGGCAGGAACCACCATTGCCGGTATGGCGCCCTTGTTGCGGGATGATTTTTTCAGAGAGATGGCGGTATCGATTATGGGCGGATTGGCCTTTGGATCATTGCTTACGCTGCTCGCGGTCCCCGTCTTCTACGCTGTGTTTTTCCCGGCCAGTCGCGAGTCAGCAGTGTCGAAGTAAAAACTACCGTAAGCGTTGCGCGCCATCTGACCAGAAGCACAGGTGACATATCGCTCCGCGACAGGCCGGCCTTATAATGCACAGCATCTTTACCACTGAACGCTCAAGGAAACACTCACCATGACTGCACCTGTGTTGCTATTGGATGGCGGTCTCGGTCAGGAACTCATCCATCGAAGTAGCGCTGCCGCTCACCATCTCTGGTCATTGCAGGTGATGCTAGAGGAGCCGCAGTTGGTCTCCAATATCCATCGGGATTTCTGCCGTGCAGGTGCAGCGATAGCCTGCCTGAATACCTATGCGATCACTCGCGCTCGCCTCGCCCGCGGCGACGTAGACATTCCCCTAGACGCGCTATTGCTGAGGGCCTGCGAGCTCGCGCGAGCCGGCATTGAAGAAAGCGGAATGAAAGATGTGGCGCTGGTAAGCAGCTTGCCGCCCCTGGTCGCCAGCTACAGTCCGGATACCGAGCTGCCCACAGAGCAAATGGTCGGCGAATACGAAGAGTTGATCGCATTACAACGCGCCCACGTCGATGGCTTTCTGGCCGAGACCATTGCCTCCGTCAATGAAGCCGTGGCTGTATTAACCGCTGCGAAATACGCGGGCATGCGCATTATGCTGGGCCTGACGGTAATGGATAACAATGGCCTGCAACTTCGCTCCGGAGAATCGCTGGAGAGCGCGCTGACTGCCATCGACGCCTTTGAGCCGTTAGCGGTGGTCATTAACTGCTCCAAACCCGAGGCTGTCTCTCAGGCCATGCCGCTCCTAAAAACATCCGGATTTGCATTTGGCGGCTTTGCCAATGGCTTTACCGCCATTGACGCGCTGAAACCCGGGGGCGTGGTTGACGTATTGGAGGCCCGGGCAGACCTCGGACCCACTGCCTATGCGGCATACGCCAGTACCTGGCTGGATGCTGGCGCCACTGTCATCGGGGGCTGCTGTGAAGTCGGACCAGATCATATCGCTGCCCTGAACCACTTGATGGAGAGCCGCGGCATAGAACGCGCGCGCTGGGCAGATCTCGCTTCTGCCTAAACCGCAAAAAAATCTGAGTTTATGCGGCTCTAATGAGGCTCGGCGGGTCACCAAAAATTCACGAATTTGTTCCTTGCGAGTCGGGCTTTTCAGGGCAAAATGCGCGCCTCTTCGCTACGCGTGAAAGGGTGCCATGAGCTCTCTCCGGCCAGTTTCGTCATTACTGATCACCACCGCCTTTCTGTTGGTGGGGCATGGTCTGCACATGACATTTTTGCCGCTACGCGCCAGCGAACTGGGGCTATCGCAGACATTGATCGGCCTGAGTGGGTCAGCCTATTTCGCAGGCTTTGTTACCGGAGCGCTAATGATTCCTCCGGTCATTGCCAGAGTCGGGCATATCCGAAGCTTTACGGCATTGATGGCCATTTTCCTCTGCAGCTTCCTGATTCTGAGCCTCGTCAGTGAAGGCCTGTTCTGGGTCCTGGTGCGCTTCATACTGGGCGCAGTCATGTGTGGCGCTTATACGGTGATCGAGAGCTGGCTGGCAGACCAAAGCGACGCGGAGCGGCACGGCCGCGTGTTGTCGGTATACACCGCCATTGTCCTTATTTCCATGGCTTTCGGTCAGTACTTGCTGGGATTAACCGCCGCGAATCCACTCTACCCCTTTATTTTTGTGTCACTACTTGTGGGACTTGCGATCGTCCCTGTCAGTCTGACCCGTTCGCTTGCTCCGGCACCGGTTCCTGCCACACGCGTTAATTTCTTCAAGCTGTATCGACGCTCGCACACCGCTTTTGCGGGGGCACTGGGCTCCGGGGTGGTCATGGGGGGCTTTTGGGGATTGGGCGCCATCTACGCGCTGGGTCAAACTAGCGACGCGAGCTTTGTACCCGCTTTCATTGCCGCCAATATTATTGGTGGTGCGCTGGCACAGTATCCCATTGGCATGGCATCTGACCGTATCGATCGACGATATGTACTGGCAGCCCTCTGTGCCGCCAGTGGAATCTCCGCTTTCGGACTCATGCTGGCATCGTCCAAAGAATCACTGTTACTGGGAGCCTTTGCATTTGGCGCATTTGCCAACTCTCTCTATGCAGTTTCTTTGGCCAAGGCGGCAGACAATTCCAAGCGCGAGGAATTTGTGACGATCGGATCATCGGTGTTGCTGCTGAATGCAGTCGGTTCAGCCAGCAGTTCTCTGGTCATAGGCTGGGCTATGCGTAGCCTTGGCGACGGCGCGCTATTTGCGTTTCTCGCTGTGGCCAGTTTTATCACCGGTGTGTTCATTATCTTGCAACCACCGGGCCGCACCGCTGTCACTATCGAGGAACAGGGCGCATTCATTGCCGCAACCTCAGCCATGGCCCCTGCCGCCTTCGATCAGGATCCCCGGTCTGATGAGGAGGTGGAATACGAGCCCACATCCGAGGAAGACGAAGAGCTTGGCAACCGCGCCGAATGCAGGGGAGCCCCTCTCTATGAGGCGGCGGCCTGATTCCGATGCGGTGAAGCGGGATCGCCTCCCAGTACAGGCCCGCGTCAGATAACCCGCTAATGGCGAGTGCTCGGCGTTGCGAAAATCCGCTACTCCGCTTTCGTAAAGCGCGCCATACTCGCGATTTGCGGCGAGCTAGCTCGGACATGGTTTTGACTATTGAGGAGTCGGTAGTATGACATCACCCGCGATCACCATTGGCCCCAGAGTGCGCAAGTCGCCCTTTTACGACGCGACAATCCGCGCTGGCGCCAAGGCATTTACGATTTACAACCATATGTTCATGCCCACCAGCTACGGCGACCCCAACGCCGAGTACTGGTCTCTGGTGCGCGGCGTAACACTGTGGGATGTGGCTGCCGAGCGCCAGGTGGAAATTATTGGACCGGATGCGCTGGCGCTTACGCAACTGCTCACCCCTAGAGACATCGATCGTTGCCCTGTTAACCGGGCGCGCTACGTGGTCTTCTGTGACAATAATGGCGGCATCATAAATGATGCCGTTTTGTACCGGCACGCAGAAAACCATTTTTGGCTCTCCCCGGGCGACGGCGATGTACTGCTATGGGCGAAGGGAGTCGCCGCACGCAGCGGCTTGGATGTCACGGTGAGGGAGCCCGATGCGTCGCCGCTGCAACTGCAAGGCCCACTTGCTCCCAAGGTCGCTCAGAAGCTTTTCGGTGATCTGGCGATAGAACTGGGTTACTACCACTTTATCCACACGACCCTCGACAATATTCCGGTCGTGCTGAGCCGCACAGGATGGAGCGGAGAACTCGGCTACGAAATCATTCTGCTCGACAGTAGCCGCGGCACGGAGTTGTGGGAGCACTGTATGGCGGCCGGCGCAGAATGGGGTATTGAGCCCGCTTGTCCTTCACTCGCGAGAAGTATGGAGGGCGGGTTGCTCTCCTACTGTAGTGACATCACTTTAAACGACGATCCTTTCACAATTGGCATGGCGCGCTTGCTTGATATCGACAAGCCCCATGACTACATCGGGAAAGCCGCTTTGCAGGCCATTGCCAAAGCCGGTCCAGCGCGGCGTCTGGTCGGCGCCAATTTCTACGGCGCCCCGGTAGTGCCCAACCAGCACTTTATGCCGGTGAAAGCAGGGGAGGACGTGGTTGGCCATGTCACGCGCTACGCCTATTCTCCTCGACTCGAACACAACATTGCACTGGTGAACCTACCGACTGCGCTGTCGGCGCCGGGCACCCCGATTTCACTGGATGCCGGCGACGGTTGGCGTACTGCAGAGGTCGTTGACATCCCATGGATTGCTGCCGAAAAGACAATTCCCACATGATAAATAGGCCCTTGCTGGCAGCGCACTGCAACAGTGGGGCGAAATACGTGAACGGATTGATCGTAGGTACCGTATATTGAAAACCAAGGATCTCGGAGACAAACAATGTCCACACAGAATCTGGGTGACGAGTATCCAGCAGCGACACAAAAGCTGGACAAGGGTGTTCTAGGGTTTTTTAGCGCGGCCGAGCGGCTTTTATTGGTGATTATCAGCCTGCTCACCATGCTGGCGGTGGCGCTCGAACTGGCGCACTTTGCCGATTCCGGCCGCATCCGACTGGCAGACCTACTTTTGCTCTTTATCTACCTAGAAGTGATCGGGATGGCATACGCCTATTATGCGACCCACAGCGTGCCAGTCACGTTACCGGTGCTGATCGCCATCACGGGAATCACGCGACTGATCATTCTGCAGGGTAAAGAAGCTGAGCCGAGTAAGCTACTTTTTGAGGCAGGAGCTGTGCTGTTACTGGCTATCTCACTGGCCATTCTCACTTGGGCTTCGCAACGCGCGCCATCACTCAACGCCAGCGATAAACCCAAGCCGAACCAAGAAATCAGCTGATCCCTGTGATGCCGGCCGCCGGCGCCGATTTGTCACCGCTATTCAGTCGCGAGCGGTTAAACCAGATGAGCATCCAGCCGCTTTTTCCTGATCTGGCTAGCCCGACCCTTGCGCTGGGTTGGGGTCAGATAGACAAGCTATACACCACGCCTGACCCGGAGGAGTGGCTGGATATCGAGCACGCCGCAGCGGCACGACAACAAGAATTTATCGCCGGACGCAATCTCGCAAAGGTACTGGCGCATTCTCTCGGCCTGCCCAATATCTCGCTGAGAAGAGGAGATGATCGCTCTCCTCGCTGGCCAACTGACCGTTGTGGCAGCCTAACCCACTGCTCCACCGTGTGCGCCGCTGTTGTCTCGACCACTGAGGTGATCGAGTCTGTTGGTATCGACTTGGAGTCTGTCGGACGCGTGGAGACAAAACTCTGGCCCACACTCTTTACCGCGCGCGAGCGAGACTACCTCGGTCAACTTGAACCCGAAAAGGCGAACGTCGAAGCAACGGTTTTTTTTAGCGCCAAGGAGAGCTTCTACAAATGTCAGTACCCCCTGACCCAGTCCTGGGTTGGCTTTCAGGATGTGGAACTCGAACGCAGCGATGACAAGGTGCTACGCATATCCCCCACAAATGGTGACAAGCAGCGGTGGCATGTACCGCCAATACACGTGGCACCGGTCGATGAACAGCACGTCGCCACATTAATCCTGCTCTACCGGTAGCGCGCTAAAACAGACTGTGCTCACGTCGATCAGGCGGCGGGCGCCCTCCGGTGCAAATGGCGTGATAAAAATCTTCCAGAGTATCCTCGCCAAATTCAGGCGTCGCGTCGGCGTCATAGCATTGCGTGGCCTCATCCCAGACCAACATCGACTCCGAGGCATAAAACTGGGCGATGCGCAGAAACTCTGCACGCTCCGCCATCCGCTGCGAGAACAGCGCCAATGGTGTAATGACCCAGCGCAACCAAGTGAACATGTTGATGGGCAGAGACCGAAGACGACAGGGTTGGCCCGCCGCATCACAGAGCATCTTGGCCTGAGCCAGCGGCGTGATGGCAGGCCCGGGGCCACCAATAATGCGTTGCACAGTCCCCTCTCTCGGCTCGTCGAGCTGGGCAACCATGAATCGCGCCAAATCGCGATCTGAAATGGGCTTGCACGCCGTCCCTTCCCCCGAACCGAACACCAGAAATGGCTTACCCGCCTGCACCCGCGCCAATTGACCCACCAAAGATCTAAAAAACGCGGTAGCCCGGATAACCGTGGCGGGTACGGGAGAATCATAAAGAGCCGACTCAAACTGCAACTTCGCCTGCTGAAAAGCCAGCACCGGCTTCTGAACACAGATTGCCGAGAGCAGCACGAAGTGGGCAACGCCGTCACGCTCTGCGCGCGCTAGCAGTCTTTGGTTGGCCTCAAAGTCAACGCGAATCGCGTCGTCTGGCGCGCCCGTTCGACTCGCGAGGCAAGACACAACGGCCTGAACGGGGGGCACCTGACTATCCCACTCCGTATCCATCGTTATGTCTGCCTCAACAACGGTGACCGCCTGGGTTTCTTCAACCAGGGTGTGCCCGGGGCGGGCGAGTGCAATGACCTCATGGCCCTTGGCAGCCAATTCCTTAAGCACCGCCTGACCGATGTAACCCGTCGCTCCCGCCAGCAATACCCGCATGGCAATCTCTACCGTAACTGTTGTGCCACCCTAGGCGGGTCACGTCGGCCGGTCAATCAAGAAATAGATCCTCACCCGCGCCAGCGCAGCATCATTCTTGGGCCTGGGGATCGCGCGGCCGGCAAAGCCCCTGCGCATTCGCTAGAGTGGGGGCTACCGATGTCAGGTCGCAGCAACCATGTCAGTCTCCGATAAACCTCTGAGTCCCGCGGATCAGTCTCGCATTATCGAGATGGCCTGGGAGGACCGAACTCCCTTTGAAGCAATAGCCGCGCTTTACGGATTGTCAGAAGCGAAGGTCATTGCACTCATGCGGGCATCGCTTAAGGCCCGTGCGTTTCGCAACTGGCGCCAGCGGGTCTCAGGCCGCGCTACTAAACACCACGCCCTGCGAGATCCCTCAGTGTCTCGGGGCTACTGCAAGACCCAATACAAAATGCGCTCGAAGTGAGATCGACAAGATGGCAACCATAGGTATTTTAAGCCTTGCGGCCACATTGGGGGCCATGCTTTTTTTTGCCGTTGCGGTCGCGCCTACCGTTTTTCAAGCGTTGCCGGCAGAGCAGGCAGGTCTGTTTTTACGCCGGCTCTTCCCGCGCTATTACGCCGCTCTCATACTGGGTTCCACCGCGGCGGGCGTATTGCTGCTACCGACTGAACCTTCAGCCGCCGGGGTGTGCTTGTCCGTAGCGATCTCGACTTTGTGGGTGCGGCAAAGCCTCGTGCCTAAAATAAATCAACTCCGCGACAAAGAGCTGGCGGGCGACGCACTGGCAGGAGTACATTTCGCGCGATGGCATCGAATCTCGGTGGTGATTAATCTCATACAGCTGGTCGCTCTGGCGGCTTTGTTAGCGGTACTCTGAGACGACGATCGGGCCCCTCTCTCGCACAAGGTATTGCTGTTATGGATCCCGAGCTTCTTTGGGTTTTCATCCCGACAATTGCGGCTATCTCACTGACCCCAGGTATGTGTATGACCTTGGCCTTCAGCCTCGGGTTATCTCAAGGTTACCGCCAGACGCTGTGGATGATGTGGGGGGAACTCGCCGGGGTCGCAACGGTGGTCATTTCCTGCGTGCTCCTTCTTGCCTGGATTCAATCGCTCTCAGCGATCTATTTCACCGCCCTCGCATTAATTGGGGGCAGCTATTTGCTGTGGATCGCCTACCGCCTTTGGACACAACCCGCACACTTTGAGGGGGGCGAGGGGCGGCCTCAGCTTGCACCGCTGGCATTACTCGCTCTGGGTTACACCACCGCCGTTATGAATCCAAAAGGCTGGGGATTTATGATTGCACTGCTGCCCGGCTTCATCTCACCGGCCTATTCCACAACCGAGCAGCTGACGGCTTTTCTTTCAGTTTTGTTGCCTTCCGAATTTCTATTCATGAGCCTGTACGCATCGGGCGGCAGCGGCTTGCGTCGATTACTCAGCAGCGATCAGCAGTTGGCACGACTCAATAAACTGTCGGCGGCACTCATGGTGCTGGTCGCGTTGCTGGTAATGACCAAGCTATAACCGAAGGCAATTCGCCTAGATACCCGGTGCCCAACTTGCGTGAAAGCCAAATGGCACTCGTTGGGGAAGCGTCACTCGCGCCAATGGCCCTCGCGTGATGTCTTTGGCGTCGAACACCAGACAACGCGAAGCCCAATCTCGGGTATCTGTCACCAGCGTGATCACGTAACCGTCGTCTTCGTCGTTGTCCCGGGTGGCCCCGGCCTTTGGCGCATATACGGCCTCACTACCGAAGACGCCGTCACCGTAGTCCCACTGCTGACGACAGCCCGTATCGTTGTCATATTTCACCAACCCGGTGAAGCGCAAGGTGTGGCCCCCCTCCGTCAGAAGTGGAATCCGTTGGTGATAGGCATAGCGGCTTTTCACACCCGCATAGAGCGGGTTAGTTTTATTGAACTCGGTGTTGAGGTCATCAATATCGCCCTCTCGCACCTCGCCCGTGCGCAAGTTAAAGCGCCATCGGTAGTTGTTCGCCTCGAGCCGCATATACGCCAACATATGAGAGAGCTCGCCTTCGTCGCTGGTCGCCGACGGCATGGGATTAGTCGAGCGACAGCCATCCATCACCACCCAATCACCCTCCTCCCAACAGTTGCTCACATGCAGAATGTAGCAGGGCTCGCAGTCAAACCAGCGAATGTCCCCGCCGCTACCGTGGCGGGGAATCAACCCAAAGCGCGTCGGAATATCGCGATGAAACGTGAGCACCCTCAAGCGATGGCGCTGTAAAACGGCAGGGTCGTGGAAAAACGGTAAGTCGTGAAGGATGGTGTAATTAGGGGTAAAACCAATGTCGTGGGGTAAGCGCGGCCCGGGGAGGTCAATCGCCACCTCGTGCAACAACTTGCCGGAAGGATCTGCCACCCCATAGGTCATGTAGGGCGGCTCATCACCGTAATCAAAGAACAACAACTCACCGGTCGCCCAGTCAATCTTCGAGTGGGCCGACAGGCGACGGTGCTGGCGACCTGAAAGCTCAAAGTACCCCTCGGTTTCCAATGTTTGCGGGTTGAGCCGATAGGGATGACCCGCGTTATACCAGAGCGTCATCAGGCTCCCGGCGTAATAAAACAGGTCCGTATTGGAAGTATCCTTGATGCCGAATTCCGAGGTAGTGAAATCAAAGGGTCCCATCACGCCATTGGACGTCGAGCACCCTGCCCGGCGCTCAGCCGCAAGCGCGACTGTCTCCACGTAGCGATTACGGTAGCTGGCCTCACCCTCGCAAAAGGACACCGCATGGACCATGCCGTCCCCGTCAAACGGATGGTAGCGATTGCCCGGCTGATGAATAGGGTTGGGACCATTTCTGAAATAAGTCCCCAACAAATCTGCAGGAATTTCGCCTTCGACATGCAGGCCACTCTTGCTCAGTTCAAGTGTCGTTGGTGCGTAAAGGCCGTGCAAATAGGGGTTATCGAGACCATA
>Ga0255752_10005128_pt1 | contig 12862 bp, 25 predicted proteins | sample 011ome_25_FD_179952 | JGI IMG/M metagenome (GOLD analysis project Ga0255752, IMG submission 179952) | Coastal salt marsh microbial communities from the Groves Creek Marsh, Skidaway Island, Georgia - 011512CT metaG (version 2) | ecosystem: Environmental > Aquatic > Marine > Intertidal zone >...
CTGTTCGATGTTGCCAGGGGCAACCTTGAAGGCGCTTCTGCTGTAAATTTGTTTGGATTTAACAGAGGCGTGGCACTTGATTACGAAACGATTTGGAACGATGGTGGTAACTACATCTTCCCATCAACTGGTCTTGCGTTAACTGTAACGACATCAAGCGCACTTGATTATGGCAAGACTCTTATCATTGAAGGGCTTGATACTAATTATAATATAATTTCAGAAGTTGTTACCTTGGCTAATGGCGGCACAGTAACCACTGCATTGTTTTTCAGAATTAACCTGATGATCATGCTGACTGGTGAAAATATCGGAAATATAGACGCGGTTAATGCGGCTGTAAAATATGGCTACATTGAGGCTGCAACTGGTGTGATGCAGGCATGTATTTATACGGTCCCTCGAAATCACTCATTATATTTGTTTCGGATAGACGTGAACTCTGCGACAACAAACGGCAATAAATATCTGACAATCAGAAATGTGACAAACACATCAGCAGGTCGGAAATTGCGAGTTGCTGAAGCTACTTTTGCAACATCTCAAGTGAGTTATGATCGACAGGTGCCGTTTAAATTAGCAGAAAAGACAGACTTTAGCTTTGAGGCCAAAAGCTCAAGCTCGACAAACGAGGTTGCTATCTTTGTGGAAGCAGTCTTGGTCAGGACATCATGATCAAAGATTTAATCGCGCCAATCGCTGGTTTGCTCGACAAATTCGTCGAAGATAAAGATCAAAGAAATGCCTTGGCCCATGATATAGCCACGATGTCAGAAAAGCTGATAGCGCAGCAGAACCTCGCGCAAATTGAGGTAAACAAGGTTGAGGCAACAGGTAACTGGTTCCAGTCTGGCTGGCGACCCGCTGTTGGATGGTGCTGCGTGTTTGCAATGGCAGGCAATTTCATCGTCACTCCATTTGCTAATTTTGCGCTTGGACTGGCTGGGGTGAGCATTACTATCCCGCTGGTGCCGCTGGACACTATGATGCCCGTGCTGCTTGGGATGCTGGGCCTGGGTGGTTTGCGAACTTACGAAAAATCTATTGGAGTTCATCGCAAATGAGCTATTTCAGCGAGAAGGAGTTAAGCTGTCAGCATTGTGGCGCATACAAGTTTGACCCTGACTTCTTGCTCAGATTAAATCTTATCAGGCAAGAGTGCGGATTCGCATTTCCAGTGACTTCTGCATACAGATGCCCTGATCACCCAATAGAAGCTGCCAAGAAGGCTCCTGGCGCCCATTCAAGCGGCAAGGCCATAGACATAGGCGTCACTGGCGATAAAGCCATCACGCTGCTCTCAGTGGCTCTGAGGCACAGTATCAAGAGGATAGGTGTCAATCAGAAAGGATCATCCAGGTTTATCCATCTAGATGTAGACGATAGCCTGCCATCACCGGCCATTTGGTCTTATTGAACAAAATTGTTGTTTAGTTGCTCCAATCTGATACAATATTATCAGACATCAGGAGAACAACTATGGACGATCTGGCAAAAGAAATCTGGGACACCCTGTCTCAGATCGACGTGTCAAAACACGTTGAAAAGAAAAACGGATTAAACTATCTATCTTGGGCATGGGCTTGGGGCATACTCATGTCAAAATACCCAAACACAAATTATGCATTCACAATGCATGTGCTGGATGACGGTACTGTTGAGATAACATCAACAGTAACAATAGTCAAAGGCGAGCATCAAATTCGTCGATCAATGTGGTTGCCGGTTATGAACTACAAAAACCAAGCCATAAAGCATCCTGACGCCTTTGCTGTCAACACTTGCAAGATGAGGGCGCTTGTGAAGTGTTTGGCAATGTTTGGGCTGGGATTCACAGTATATGCTGGCGACGATTTAGATGTTCATGTTGAATCCGACGACAATTATATTAGCGGTCCAGATGCTGAAGTCATTAGAATGATGATTATCAATAGCAAAAGCGACATGGAAAAGTTCTGTCAGGCATTTGGCGTAGATACTGTTGAGCAGCTAAAGACATCTCAGCATGACAAAGCTCTAACAATGCTGAAGAGAAAACTAAATGCTAGTGCTTGAATGCGAGCAGGGAAGTGAAGAGTGGCATAAAGCCAGAGCTGGCGTCCCCTCCGCCAGCAACTTTTCCAAGCTAATTACTGCGGCAGGGAAGCCGTCCACATCAGCAGAAGCGTACATTAATAGCTTAATAGCATATCTAATAACCGGAACTGTTGAAGAAAGTTATAAAAACGAGCATATGGCTCGCGGTAACTTGTTAGAGCCGCAAGCCAGGGCTATGTATGAATTAACAACTGATAATGTAGTTACAGAGGTTGGGTTTTGCCTTCATGACACCATCATGGCTGGGTGTTCGCCAGATGGTCTTGTGGGAGATAATGGCGGTCTTGAGATTAAATGCCCATCAGCCTCTACTCATGTTGGGTATTTGAGATCGCAGAAACTACCAGTAATATACAAGCAACAAGTCATGGGATGCTTATGGATAACTGGGCGGGAATGGTGGGACTTTATGTCGTTCCATCCCGAAATGGAAGATTTGATTGTGCGCGTCTATCGAGATGATGAGTACATCAATGTACTGGCTGATGTCGTTAATTCTGCGGCTGATGTCATATTAACTGAAAGCAAAAAACTGAGGAGAAAATAATGGAGTTTGATAACAATAATCGCGGAGCCATTTGGAAGAATGCTGATCGTAAAAGCGAAAAGCATCCACAGTGGCGTGGTAGCGCAATGATTGATGGTGTGGAATACTGGATATCAGCCTGGAAAGGCAGAGACGACAAGGACACATCTCCTGTCGTGACGTTTGCATTCCAGCCAAAAGAGCAAAAGCCATCTGGTGAGAAGTTTTTGGGCGACATTCCATTCTAGGAGTTGTTATGAACATTGGGCGATCAATTAGAATCGCACAAGAAATCAGGGGCGTTAGCAATGTAGCTATCGCCTCTAATTTCAAAGTGCATTGTCAGCAAGTCAGCAGATGGAGAAACTCCAAAGATATGAAGATATCGCTTGTTTCTTCACTTTCTAAATATTTTAATATGAGTCTGGATGAGTTTTTGGGTTTGTCCAATGATTGAAATAAGATTGCCGCTGGTAGAGCCAATACCAACCATTAAGCAAAAACAGGAATTGTCTAATGAGATAGACGATTTGGTAAAACAATTTTTGGATAAAGGCGGCAAGATTCAGGTTATAGAGCAAGGAAAGTCAGCTATCAAAGATGAAGATATCAGGCTTACAAAGACAATTGCTAGATCTGTAAATGCAGCAAAATTGAAAAAAGGCATAATATAATGCAAGGCGTCTTCTATCTAGTTCGGCATCGAAATGAAATCGACATTGCAATAAAGTCGTTTAGAAAAGTTATGGAAGACTGGGATTACAGCAAGCCACTAGCATGGAAGCCAGAAGTCTATTCGCCGTCAAGAAGCCTTTCTCAAAACGCTTTAATGCACATCTGGTTCAGCGAGATGGCAAATCACTTTTCTCCTAAAATTGATGTCGATGAAGAGGGTATTAAATATCTGATGAAAAACATGTTTTTGGGTACCGAAGACATCAAGGTTGGAAAGACCACAATCCCAAATCAAGTCAGGTCAACATCTAAGCTAGATAAAGGCGAGATGATGGAGTTTTTGAACAATATTTACGCATGGGCAATAGATCACGGTGTGAAATTGTCAAATCCACAGAATTCTGAATGGATGAAAAATAAAAATGGACCATAATCTGAAAAAGTATGCGACAGATATACAATGGGATGAGTATTGTTTGTATTGTGAGCATAAATCATATACTCAAGTTGCCAAAATACTGAACAAAGACCGCGCCAATATCCGCAGAAGCATTAATTCATTAATATCTAAAGCCGCAAAACAAGGCTATTCGCCAGATCACGATATGACCCACGCTGTCCCTGATGGATACATAGCAAAAGGCATATCAACCTACTACAACGCAGATGGAATGGTCACAGGTCAATGGGTCAAGTCGGCCAGTGATAAAGAACGCAACATTCAGATTTTGATAGATAGACTTGAGCAGGGCAGCTTAAATTACAAACCATTCAAGCCAACGCCATACAAAGAGACCGCAGATGAAAACATGCTCTCTTTGCTCACCATTACTGACTTTCATTTGGGTATGTATTCCTGGTCAGATGAGACCGGCGATGATTGGGATGTAGCAATCGCGAGAGATGTGTTTCTAAACTCGATCAACGACATGATATCTGCATGTCCAAAATCAGAGGTTGGGGTTCTGAACCAGCTTGGAGACTTCTTACACTTCGATTCCCTGTCAGCTATTACGCCAGCCAGCGGCCATCTACTCGATGCTGACACTAGATATGGCAAGCTAGTGGATATGTCTATGGAGGTCATGACAGAGGCCATTAAGATCATGCTGAAACGATTTAAGAAGGTTATAGTCGTCCAGGCAGAAGGTAACCACGATATGGCGGGATCTGTATGGCTCAGAAAGCATATTAAGCATATGTTCTCAGAAGATCCAAGGGTTGAAGTCATGGACATCGAGTTCCCATACTATGCCATGTTGTGGGGTGAAATCATGCTGGCATTTCACCACGGTCATAAAATGAGAATGGGCCAGTTGCAAAAGTTGTTTTCATCTGAGCCGCGTTATAGAGCGATCTGGGGCGCTGCAAAGCATAGCTATATCCATACAGGGCATATGCACCATGAGCGCGTTGTAGAGGACGCTGGAGCCATTATAGAGCAGCATCCAACATTATCTGGCAGAGATGCCTATGCTGCCAGGGGCGGCTGGGTTTCTCAGCGTGGTGCAAAAGTCATCACCTACCACAAAACAGAAGGTGAGACACATCGATTCACAGTTAGACCAAGGATAGAGACATGAGCGCATTAAAAGAACAAGTTGGTGGCAACCATTACAAATCTTTCAAAATACAGCCAATAGAATTCATAACAATCAATGACTTAGGCTATATTGTTGGAAATGTTATTAAGTATGTTTGTAGGTATAAGCTAAAAAATGGTGTTGAAGATCTAAGAAAGGCTAGACATTACATAGATTTGTTGATTGAATCAGAAGTCAAAATTGACTCTGAATCAAGAAACAGGTGAGACATGCAAGACACAAACAACATGCTGGAAGAATATCTAGAAGACGTTAGAGACAGCATGATTTCAGATGAGCTTGACAGGCGCATTGGCTGGCTAGAAGATGATCTGCGACATAGATTAAATGATAGCCAGTTATGCAGCCGATTCACGAATGACAAAGAAGATGACATTCAATACATTCTTAACGTATTGAAATCATTCAGATTAGTCAAAGAATATTTCAAACCGATATAATGTCTGGTGGAGATGGCAGGAGTCGAACCTGCGTCCAGCAAAGTCCCATTGGGCCTTATCTGCTGTCGAACCCATCGCACCCCCAAAAGAACTTGAAATAAGCAAAACGATGGTTTAATATTTAGTAGTCGGTGGCCTGCGGGGCCCAAAGACTTCGAGACATGAGGAGATAGTCACCCGACTAGCCGAATTATCTCACAGTCCTCCCATGTTTGCCACTGATCGAAAGTGGGGCCGGTCAGTAGCCTCCAATCGATATATCTGGCCAACATCCAACTTATGACCCGAAGTAATCCCTGGGCGAGCTGTAGGACGACGACTGTCCTGATCCAGGTCCAATACGCAAAGGCCCAAGTGGGTTGCCTCGGTGGCGACGAGGCAGGAAACCGAAAGGATATGAGTACCGCACCAAATTTGGTGTAACCACACAAGACCTACCCAGATTAACGATCTGCACGGTTGTGGTTTGCAAAGGGAAAAGTCGGTACTGCGCCAAAAATAAACCCACGGCATAAAAAACCCATTCCTTATTCCAAATAAGTCATTGACTGGCGATGGCATATTTGCGATTCTTTCACTGCATTCGCATGAGGAGAAAAAAAATGACCATTGCTCAAAAACTGGAAGAAGCAAAAGCAGCTTATTCCGCCAAGCCAACTGCGGAAAACAAGGCCGCTGCGCTGAACTTGGTGCGCCAGTTAGCCGCTGAAAAGCGAGCTGCTGCGCCAGTGGTAGATCTGCATGAGATGGCCAAAGCAGCAAAAGCCGCACAGGATGCCAGAGCGCAAGCGAGTGCAAAAGATGCTGCGCTGGATCGTGCCAAGCGATTGTACGAAATAGCGCACCAGTACCCACGATGCGGGCAGAGCTGGCCGTTTGGGAAAAAAGAAGAAGATGCTATGGCCATTTTGGTCAAAGCTGCGAAGGAGCAATTATGAGTCTAACAAATAATCATGTACTTGCTGGCCTGCCAGCATGGGCGACCGATGAAGAAGCAGAGGCGGCAGTTGCCGCCATGAGCGACACCGAGTATATGCAGGCGCTGGTCGCTCGCGAAGCGGCTGAAAGGGCGGCAGAAGATGCTGCCTACTTTGCCAAGCTGTCCGACGAAAAGTTGGCCAGAGAGTCTTGGGCGCTGGTGTCTAGATACAGATGGGGCGTTGCGTATGTTGCGATGCTCAAAAAGGACTGGCCAGCTGCAAAGGCGGCCATGAAATCTGCCACATCCGCAGACACTGCCCTATCGCCAGACAACGCGCTACTAGGCGCCATCATGGGCCTTGGTGCTCAAGTAGCGCCAGAGGAAGAAGTAGCGAAAGGCCGTGATATCACAGCAGAACAGGCGGCTTTTGCCAAGCGAGAAACAAAAAAGCGGCTGTTGAGGCAAGCAAATGATTAAGACAAAAAAATATCTTGGTGTGATCGATGACTGTGCCGCTGGCACCGCTGGAATTTTAGAATTGCCAGTATTTATTAGCGGTCAAGATATGGTTGGAGCTAGGGTTACGATTGAGGCTTACGATGAGCAGGGATTGCTTGTCGTTAAGCGTGGAAAACTTATTAGCATTTTACAGGAGTGGGACTAGTGGAGCCTTGCATCAGTTACAGGAAAGGCCGAAAAAACTATATGGTTCGAGTGACAACTGCTGGATTGACGCACACCGCTCTGGCAGCAACTCTTGAAGAGGCGAGAGCATTGAGAGATTTATTTAACGATGCTTATGTGGAGAAGATAATTAATGGAGAAATGAAAATCATGCCGGTAGAGGTGGACAAAGACTTGAGAGCTTGCGACAAGCTAATCAGGAGGCCGTGGAAATGATTTTACGCGAGCATCAGGTTAAAGCAGTAAACATGCTCAGAGACTCTATATGCCGTGGTAACAAGCGCCCAATATTGGCTGCACCATGTTCATTTGGAAAGACAATCACAGCGGTTCATATCTTGGCTGAGGCGGCCAAAAAGGGAAAGAGAGGCATATTCATATGTGATCGAATAAAGCTGGTCCAGCAGGCTTTGGATGCGTTTGACGCGCATGGCATAGAGGTTGGCGTGATGCAGAGCCAGCATATAAGAACAAACTATGACGCTCCAATCCAAATTGCATCAATACAGACGCTGGCGAGGAAGAAGCACCTACCATTGTTTAACATAGCAATCGTTGATGAGTGCCATGTGCATTACAAGTCATTGCAGGAGATGATGGATGTCATGAGCCTGACCATATTCATAGGATTGAGCGCAACACCATTTAGCAAGGGTTTGGGTTTAAGTTATAACGATTTAATCGTTCCCATCACGCCCACGCAGTTGCTCGATCAAGGGTATTTGTGTCCGGTTGACTATTACGGCGGGACCAGAGCCGATTTAAAAGGTGTCAGGACTCGCAGGCTGCAAACCGGCGCCACAGACTATGACCCAAAGACGCTCTCAAAGGCGATAGAAGACGATGCCTCGCTAACTGGGGATATCATCAAGAACTGGATCAAACACGGCCAGAACAGGCAGACAATCGCTTTCAGCCCCAGTATCAAGCATAGCAAGACGATGGTTGACATGTTTAATGCTGAAGGCATACCAGCAGTTCACATCGATGGATATATGGATGATGAAGAGAGGAGGTATATTTATGATGGTCATGATGCTGGCGAGTTCAAGATCCTCAGTTGCTCCAGGTTGTTAAACACTGGATATGATGCTCCAAGCGTTTCCTGCCTGATTGACTGTTTCCCAACCAAAAGCCTTATAGCATATGTTCAGCGAGCTGGCAGGATCATGAGGACAGCTCCAGGCAAGGATGTGGCGATTTACTTGGACCATGCGGGTAATGTTGCGAAGCATGGGTTTGCAGAGCATGTGGTGCCTGAAGAGCTTCACAACGGCTATGAAGAGTACAGTGAGAGAACTACAACTAAAGAAAAGAAAGAGCCAACCATTCGCACCTGTCCACAGTGTTACCAGCAGATGTCTGGCATTCGATGCAAGTGCGGTTTTGAGATGCGTTTTGATGCGCCACTTGAAAGCGACAAAACAATGCTCGAAAAGATAAAGAAGACAACCAACAAAGAATATACCACCAAACAAAAAGCCGAATGGCTGGGCCAGTTGGAGGTATATGCAGATCAGAGAGGCTACAAGAACGGCTGGACAGCTCATAAATATAGAAGCAAGTTTGGGGTATGGCCTAATAAGATCACGGCTATAAAGCAATATGCTGTCAGTCAAGAAGTCAGCAACTGGATAACACACGAGAACATTAGGAGAGCGAAGAGTGCTTGATGAGATATTGGATCATCTGACAAAGGTCAAGAAGTCTGGCAATCGCTATATGGCTTGCTGCCCAGTACACAACGATAGATCGCCATCGATGAGCTTGACTGAGAAGGATGGCAAGGTGTTGATCAACTGTTTCGGTTGCGGTGCCAATGGCCTGGAGGTTATGAAGGCGCTTGGTTTGCCAATATCTATGCTGTTTTCTGGAGAGTTCACTCCGACAAAAATGTCAAAAAGATTGGAATCTGACCTCAGATCAGACGCTTTAGTACTTGCTTTTTATGAAGCATCAGTTAATAAAAACGAGAAATTGACCTATAATGATTATAAAAGAGTCAAGCTAGCTAGAGAACGAATTAAAATATTAGGAGATCAATATGCTGGGGAAAGCCTATGATAGATGGGTGATGGTTTGCGAGGCCAATAAAAAGGCGATTGTTATTGGTATTTGTGTAACATTTGCAACAGTTTGTGTTTGGATCTTGACGTGAGAGGTAGCAGGGGCCCAAGAACGCTATCAAAAAAGACTATTCCACAGTTACAAAATACTCTTTGGCCTCTGTTCTCCAAGTACATCAAGCAAACTCACAGCCATGATGGTATCAATTGCAGTTGCTACACATGCGGCAAGTCTATCATGATAGGCGACAGGGACTGTCAAGCGGGTCATTGGATACCCAGAACCTATAGTCCAACAAAATACGAGGAGGATAACGTCAGGCCACAGTGCAGTAGATGTAATGAGTTTAATGCTGGTATGCCAGTGCATTTTGAACGCAATTTAAGGCTAGAGCTTGGATGTGAGCGAGTTGAGCAAATGAAGCGAGATTCTCTAAAGCCATGGAAGTGGAACAAACTGGATCTTATTAGTCAAATCGAATACTACAAGGAAATGCTCCATGGCTGAAGTCACACCTATAAGCAATTTTCAGCGCAGATTCTCCAACTACATTTCAGAGAAAAAGTCTCAAAGCGACAATGGTGAGCTAATTGGCGTTGCTGCTATATGGCAGTATGAAAACGGCGCTATCGTCGCTGAGACTGAAGGTATGATCTATGACGGATATAGGATGCTAGGCTATACAATCGAGCTGCAAGATATGCTCAGAAGCATCGAAACAGATTATGTGATAGGCAATGAATAATGATCGACTTCAAGTATGATTCAAATGAAATCAACAGGATATTGCCTCGGGAGTTTGCACGTCAAATCAAATACACTCTGTCTGTTGGGATCAATAATGTTTTATATGGCGCTAGAGAAAAACAGATAGGGAAAAAAGAGACCAATTATACTGGCGGTGAGATGGACGAATACCTCGCTGGCGGGTCAAGAGTATGGACCAAGAAGGGCATGGCCGTTATCCAGGCTAATAAAAACAGCTTGAAAGGTAAATTGATATTTGAGTCAAATCGAGAATACATGAGACCATTGATATATGGCGGGACAGTAACGGCGAGAAAGTCAAAGCTGGTTCAGCCATCTAAGCCGTTGTTGAAAAGCAAGAAAATAGGCACTGTGAGCATCAATGAGCAGGGCAGCATATCGCCGCTCAGAAAAGCTGTAGCCAAGAACAAAATCAAGAAAAGCTATTTCCTCGGAACGCTCAAGGGCAAGAGGCCAAAAGAAGGCAACTCATATGGCCTATGGCGTCGATACAAGGACGGCAAGACTCCTCGCTTGCAAATGGTTCTATCCCTAGCCAGATCATCCAGGCAGCAAGAGAGCATTTATCCAGCCGATAAATTGATCGACCATTATGTCAATAAGAACATTCAGCGGCATATGGAAGACGCAATGGCGTATGCAATAAAGACCGCCAAATAGTATTTACTATCCCACGGTTTATTTACTATCCCATGGTTTACTATCCCACGGTTGCATAGCACAAATTCTGCGACAATCCTGGGGTGAAAAATATTTTATTTCCACCCCGCAAATATTTACTATCCCACGGTTAGTGTTCGCTGACTTTTATTTACTATCCCACGGCTACGGTTTACTATCCCACGGTTAATATTTACTATCCCACGGATACTATTTACTATCCCATGGCTATGGTTTGCCATCCCCCAGAATTCTGTATAGGAATATTCCAGTATTTTAATATGCGAATATTCTAATATCACAATATGCAAATATTCTAATATGCAGAAAACCTAATATAACCTGGTGTCGATGGCCAGAAGTGCCGCTGGATTTTCTTTGCATGGATATAAGCAAAAGTGTTGACATGATGAGCGCTTCTCGGCACTATCGACTTGCACTAACACCACTTAAAGGAAAAATTATGCTTATATTCGAGGCACTATTTATCGCGCTGGCAGTGATGACAGTATATGCGGTTATTGAGAATGATCGCGCAATGCGGAAAAAAACCCGGCCCATGGCCACTAAAAACGGGAGTAAATAGCATGACTAAAACAAAATGGACTGGGAATGGCGACGTCGTAGTAACGGCTTTTGCCGAGTACCGCACAGGTAGCGAGGAAAAGGGATATATCAAGCATAAAGATATTCTGTCGAAAACTGTGATTTATAAGGACTATGACTTTCCCGAAAAGCACATGACTGACGGGTTAAAAATTTTTACTCACCTAAACGATGTCTATCAGTACTATCCTGACGGAGAGGTTACCATTTCTATAGAAATCAAAGATCCATGCGTAAATCTATGAACGGGAGAAAAAATATGAAAACGGAAGAGGTTATAAACTTTGCCAATGCTTGCAGCAATGAAGATTTATGTCTTCTGATCAACATAATGGCAAATAGGTTTGAGTGCTATTTCGGCAGTCTTAATCGGTGCCAGCTTAGCAGCGAAATACAATCGGCGTGTATGAACGGCGCGATCATCCAGCTTAACTGTAAAACAGTCGAACTGGATGACCTTAAAGAAGATCCATTTATTAAATACGCGATTTCAAAGGGAGATAAAGCATGAAAAAACCAACAGGACTAATATTATACCAAGGTCCGTCGCTGTTAGACGGCGCGCCTATTGTAGTTATTGCGACAGGACTAGACGCCAGCACTAACAGTAAAACGGGCGACATGATCCAGACCCATATTTTACGCGCAGATATGCTCCCGATGAAAGCGATTCATACGGGCGAGGATAGCAGTATCTGTGGCGACTGCCCCCACAGGGGAGATGGGACCGGCAAGGGTAGAACGTGTTATGTAACGGTATATCAAGCGCAAACTGGAATATATAAAGCGTACAAACGCGGATCATATCCAGCTTATGATCCCGCCATTCACGATAGATACCTATCCGGCAGGGCTATCCGCTTCGGATCATATGGGGATCCGGCGGCCGCGCCGATTAGCGTATGGCAGTCTCTCAAGACGCTGGCGAGTATCACAACAGGATACTCGCACCAATGGCGAACTATTTCGCCAGAATGGTCCAAGCTGGTAATGGCAAGCGCGGATCAACCCGCCGACGTTGAAGTGGCGCGGGTTATGGGGTATCGATCTTTTAGGGTGGGCGACAAGAAACTACCTGGCGAGGTGCTATGTCCAGCGTCGAAGGAAGCGGGCCGAAAGCTACAATGCGCCGATTGCGGGGCGTGCTCGGGATCGAATGGTAGGCGCGGCTCGATTTATATACCGCTACACGGTGGCACGGCGGTCATGGCAAATAAGAAACGATTAATAGCGAGGATAGCAGCATGATAGACACTACAGCTTTATATATGCATCCAGTGAGCGGCGACGTCCAGCTTGGAGGTGACTGGATAGCGGACAGCATGGACTGGTATGGTGACATACCATCCCAGCTGGCGACCTTGATCGAAGTCCAGCCAATAGCTGGCCAATGGGTGGAACTATGAGCTGGAAGCATGAACTACTCAATACGCTTGCAGCCTGGATCTTCATCTTTGCCATTTTTTGGCTGGCGACGATCATAGACCCATCAATATAAATAAAGACAATCAAAGCCCGCAAATAGCGGGCTTTTTTTTGCCTAAAATTTGCCCTGATAAATCATTCGATAAGAGCGATATAAGACGACATTTTAAACCCTATAGCACCCTACCAGTAAACCATTAAAAGCGCCCATGCGCTCCAGCATTGCGCCTAAATCGATTCGATATGATGCGCGGCTATTATCCGCCGCAAATATCGTCGGACGATGGCGGGTCAATTCCAACTAAACCAACAATGTGGTCAATCTCACCATATAGTGGTCAGATTCACAAGGTACTGTTGCAGTGCACAATAATGGGTATCGCAGAGG
>Ga0255752_10005131_pt1 | contig 12856 bp, 17 predicted proteins | sample 011ome_25_FD_179952 | JGI IMG/M metagenome (GOLD analysis project Ga0255752, IMG submission 179952) | Coastal salt marsh microbial communities from the Groves Creek Marsh, Skidaway Island, Georgia - 011512CT metaG (version 2) | ecosystem: Environmental > Aquatic > Marine > Intertidal zone >...
GGTTCGCGCCATCGTTGGAACATTGATCGAGATAGGGTTGGACAAAAAAAATATTCAAGAGATGCACACTGTAATTGAAAGTAAAAACCGTTCTTTGGCAGGATATTCAGTTCCAGCTGAAGGACTTTTTTTAACTCATATAGAATATCCAAATTCAATATATTTAGAACATGGCAAAAGTCAGCGGTAAAATATTTGATTTAAATCTTTTCTCAAAATTGATGGCTTTTGTAAAGCCGTTTAAGGGAACCTATTATTTTGTTTTAGTTGCTGCAATTTTACTCTCTATATTCTCAACACTAACACCTTATCTTCTCAAGATTACGGTAGATGATTACATCAGACCTAAGAATTACGAGGGAATGTTACTTTTTGTTGGCTTTATGCTCAGCGCTTTAATTTTAGAAGTGATTTTTCAATTTTTATTTGTTTTCTATGCCAATTGGTTAGGGCAAAAGGTCATAAGAGATTTGCGAGTCCAACTATTCAACAAAATCATCTTTTTTAAGATGAGTTATTTTGACAAAACTGCTGTCGGAAGATTGGTTACAAGAGCCGTAAGCGATATTGAAACCATAGCAAGTATTTTTTCCCAAGGACTCTTTATGATTATTGCAGACCTTCTTAAAATGGTTTTAGTGATAGGAGTTATGATTTATGTGGACTGGAGGTTAACCTTGATCGTGTTTTCCATACTTCCGATCATACTCTACGCCACACGATTGTTTCAAAAATCGATGAAAAAAGCCTTTGAAGAAGTTCGACTTCAGGTTGCAAATCTGAATTCATTTGTACAAGAGCGACTTAGTGGGATGAAAATTGTTCAAATCTTTCACCGTGAAAAGATTGAATACGATCAATTTGTCGCTATCAATGAAAAACACAAAAAAGCTTGGCTAAAAACAGTTTGGTTTAACTCCATTTTTTTTCCGGTTGCTGAAATTTCGTCTTCTGTCACCATAGGTTTACTTGTTTGGTATGGAGGTTTAAATGTCATTTCTGGAGGGGGAGTTTCCCTGGGAACCATTTTCTTATTTATCCAAATGTCTCAAATGCTGTTCAGACCTTTAAGGCAAATAGCTGATAAGTTCAATACACTTCAAATGGGTATGGTAGCTGCGGATCGAATTTTTAAGATTCTTGAAACCGAGAGTAGTATTGAGAATACGGGAACTAAAAGTCCAGTGGCCTTGGAAGGAGCCATATCTTTTGATCAGCTGCATTTTTCCTACATCCCGGGTGAAGAAGTTTTACACGGAATTTCACTTGATATCAAGGCAGGAGAAACAGTCGCTATAGTAGGTGCTACAGGAGCAGGGAAATCGACCATTATCAACTTGCTTTCTAGGTTTTATGAGTACGATACTGGAGACATTACCATTGATTCGATATCAATTAAAGATTTTGAACTGAATGCCCTTAGAAAGCATGTTGCAGTTGTTTTACAAGATGTCTTTTTATTTGCTGACAGTCTATTCAATAATATTACCCTTTTTGATCCTAAAATCAGTAGGGAAGATGTTGCTGAAGCTGCTAAAAAAATCGGAGTTCATGATTTTATTGAGTCTCTTCCAGGAGGTTACGATTACAACGTTAAAGAGCGTGGTGTGATGCTTTCTTCTGGCCAGCGTCAATTAATTGCTTTCCTAAGAGCCTACATCACACAACCTGCGATATTGGTCTTAGATGAGGCAACTTCATCTGTAGATAGTTATACAGAGGAAGTCATTCAAAAAGCAATAGACACACTAACTGAAGGAAAAACCTCCATTGTAATTGCACATCGTCTGGCCACAGTTAAAAACGCAGACCGAATCATAGTGATGGACCAAGGCAATATAGTAGAGCAGGGGACACATGTTGAACTGCTTAAAGTTTCCAATGGCTATTACGCCAAGCTGTATGAGGTTCAGTTCGCTGAGGAACTCATACTGTAAACTACTCGCTTAAGTCTTGCGAAAGGGTTTCTTTTAAAGCAGCAAAAGAATCCATAGGATAGAATTCACTGTCTTTAACATAAACGACTTTTCCTGTTTGTTCTGAAATAACCAAAACTAAAGCATCTGTTTTTTCGGTAATTCCTAGTCCAGCTCGATGCCTCAGACCGTATTTAGCAGGGAGTTTTGCTTTGTCTGACAGGGGCAAAACTACACGAGTAGCGATTATCCTATTGTTTTTTATAACTACTGCTCCGTCGTGTAGGGGACTGTTTTTAAAAAAAATACTCTGGAGAACCAACGGATCCAATTTGATGTCTGTCCTATTGTTATCCGTATAGGTAAACTCAAGACTGTTATTTCTTTGAATAACAATAATGGCACCTGTTTTATTTTTAGACATTTCTTCAATAGCGTCAACCAAAACGTCAAAGTTGACGTTTGTTGCTTTTTTCTCTTGGTTTAAAAACCTAAAATAACGCAGTACATTTCTTCTGGTAGCAAAGTTGGTTGAACCCAGTAGGAGAAGAAACTTTCTTATTTCTTGTTGGAAAACGACAATTAGTGCAAAAAACCCAACACTGATAAATTTACCTAGTATATTACTCAACACATCCATATTGAGTATATCCGTCAGTCTCCAAATAAGATAGATGATAACAATTCCAATAAAGATATTGATGGCAACTGTACCTTTAAGTAATTTATAAAGATAAAAGAGGAGCAATGCGACGAGTAGGATATCTACAACATCGATAAAAGAAAAATCTATAAAATCGGTCAGCTCCAAGGACGGTCTTTTTGTAAAATTAAAAAAACTATTGAAGCGCAGTCCATAAGTCGATACATTCTTTAGCCTCTTTTACATCGTGAACTCTTAAAATAGACGCCCCTCGCTCAAGGCTCCAAGCGTGAAGCGCAGTAGTTCCGTTCAATGCCATCTCAGGGCTGGTGTTCAACACTTTATGAATCATAGACTTTCTGGAGACACCAACTAAAATTGGACAATTAAGGTCAGTAAGGCTGTAGAGTTCTCTTAGCAATTGATAATTATGAGCTACAGTTTTTCCAAAGCCAAAACCAGGATCCACAATAAGATCCCTTATTCCTTGTGCAGTAGCGTTTTGTATTTGTCGGATTAAATCAAACTTAATTTCTTTAGTAATGTTGTTGTACTGAGGTTGTTCTTGCATGCTTTTGGGGGTTCCTTGCATATGCATCAAAACATAGGGGACTCTAAAATCTGCTATGGTTTTAAACATTTCAGAGTCGATTCTACCCGCAGAAATGTCGTTTATCATACTAGCACCCATATTCAAGGCTTCCTTAGCTACTTTACTGTTGTAGGTGTCAATTGAAAAATAAGTCTCTGGAAACTGGTTGATTAAGGCTTGAAGTATGGGCAGTAATATATTGAGTTCCTCTTCGGGCTTAATGAGTGGGCTTCCAGGCTTACTACTTGCAGCTCCTATATCAATGAAAAAAGCACCATCTGTAAGCATTCTTTCCGTTTGCAAGAGCGCCTTGTCAATACTATTGTATTTTCCACCATCGAAAAAAGAATCTTCATTTATATTTAAGATTCCCATTACTTTAGGCTCACTTAAGTCGATGAGTTCTCCTTTGATATTGATTGCTTGCTTTGTGATTTTCTTTTTGATAACTTTTTTGTAAATAGAAGTTTAAAACTAAATTTAAACTCGAAATTTAGGCAAATTTAGGTGAAATGGAAGTGACCAAAAAACAGTATTCAGCAATTACAGAGCAATGCCGCTCATTGTTTAAAAATAAAATGACAGATTACGGTGCTGCTTGGAGAATTTTAAGACTCCCTTCCCTTACAGATCAAATCTTTATCAAGGCTCAACGAATTCGAAGCTTGCAAACCAATAAAGAACAAAAAGTAGCGGAAAGCCAAGAATCTGAATTTATCGGAATTGTAAATTACAGTGTCATGGCACTTATTCAGATTGAAAAAGGCATTGCAGAACAACCTGATTTGGATACAGATCAAGCATTGCAACTTTACGACCAACAGTTTCAGATCATTTTCGATTTGATGATGAAAAAAAATCACGATTACGGTGAGGCTTGGAGGGAAATGCGTGTCAGTTCGTTAACAGATTTGATACTGCAAAAACTGCTTCGAGTGAAGCAAATTGAAGAAAATTCTGGAAAAACATTGGTCAGTGAAGGAATTGATGCAAATTACCACGACATGGTCAATTACGCTGTATTTGCTCTAATTCACATGCAAGCTGAAGCAGCCTGATGATTCGTTATATTGGACTTAAGTTGGGGACCGCATTTTTAGCCCTTTGGGGAGTTGCAAATCTCGTTTTTTTTCTATTTACCGTGCTTCCTGGTGATCCTGCTCAAATGATGATGGATCAAAATGAAGACAGTACCCAGTTGGAAGTAATCAAGTCTAAATTTGGATTTGATTTACCCATAGCGACTCAGTATTTTTACTATCTCAATGACTTACTTCCTATTTCAATTCACTCAAAAGACCCTTTGGTATTCGGATATTATGATGAAGACCTTTATGGAGGATGGATTCTGACCCACACTAAAAATAAGGTTTTAGTAGTTAAAGCGCCTTATTTTAGAACTTCTTACCAAAAAAGGGGAAAACCAATTGCTGAAATCATCAAAGAAACACTTCCCAATACGGCTTTATTAGCCTTGTCTTCTATGACTATAGCTGTGATACTGGGTGTTTTTTTTGGCATAGTCGCTACCTTAAACAAGGACAATTGGCTCGATCGTTTTCTGCAGTTGGTCAGTACTTTGGGCATGAGTGTCCCCTCTTTTTTTAGTGCAATACTTTTCTCTTGGTTTTTTGGTTATGTGCTTCACGAGTTTACAGGTCTCAATATGACAGGAAGCCTCTATGAATTAGATGACTATGGTGAAGAAAATCGACTGCAATGGAAAAATCTAATTCTGCCTTCCATAGTGTTGGGTATAAGACCATTAGCAGTCATCATTCAATTATTGAGAAGTAACTTATTGGAGGTCTTGTCTGAGGACTATATTCGTACTGCATATGCCAAAGGACTCTCTCGCTATCAGGTGTTATTAAAACACGCTATAAAAAACGCATTAAACCCTGTGATTACAGCAATTTCAGGCTGGTTTGCTTCACTGTTGGCTGGTGCAATTTTTGTGGAGTACATCTTTGGATGGAAAGGTTTGGGGAAGGAAATTGTTGAGGCTTTAAATCAATTGGATATCCCTGTTGTAATGGGATCAGTTTTAACCATTGCCTTCTTCTTTATTATCATTAATATTGTGGTCGATTTTATTTACGCATATTTAGATCCAAGAATTAAAACAATTTAAAATGAGAAACCAAATAGTAGCGGGCAATTGGAAAATGAATAACAACACTGCCGAAACTGAACTTTTATTAACTAATTTGACTCAGCACTCCATTCGAGAGGATGTTTCGGTATATGTAGCGCCGGCTTTTACCCAGCTCTCTCAAGCTGTTAGCATGCTAAACTGTCAACCTATAAAGGTGGCGGCTCAGAACATGAATGCAGCGGCCTCAGGTGCCCATACTGGCGAGGTGTCTTCTTCTATGCTTAAGGGTATTGGAGTTCAAACGGTAATTTTAGGTCACTCTGAACGCCGTTCTCTTTACGGAGAAACAAATGAATCCTTAAAAGCAAAAGTAGCTACTGCCATAGAAGATGGAATGGAAATAATTTTTTGCTTTGGAGAAGAGTTAAGTGAAAGAAAAGAGAACACCCACTTTGATTTAGTTAAAGGGCAACTTTTTACTGCCTTGTTTGAACTTCCTAGTGAAGCTTGGAACCAAATTATACTTGCTTATGAGCCTGTATGGGCCATTGGTACAGGAGAAACTGCAACCCCAGAACAAGCCCAAGAAATGCATGCTTTTATCCGAAAAGAAATTGAGGCCAACTACGATGCTGCACTTGCAGAAAATGTTGTGATACTTTATGGAGGAAGCGTAAAGCCTAATAATGCAAAAGAGATTTTTTCTATGGTTGATGTAGATGGTGGACTCATAGGAGGTGCCTCCTTAAATGCTGATGACTTTATGGTGATTGTAAACGCTTTTTAATGGCGCAAGCGTATCTGGAATATCGCTTTACTATTAATCCTAAAAGTCCGTGGGAAGATATATTACTCGCTCAATTGCAACAGCTGCCTTTCGACAGTTTTTTAAGCACTGATAAAGGATTGAATGCCTACCTACCAAAAACACAAAAGGAGGATAATTTCTTGGATTCAATTGCGCTTTTAGATCACGATAAAGTTGAGATTGAGTTCACAGTTACTGAAATTCCTCCTGAAAATTGGAATGCAAAATGGGAATCTAAATTTCAACCCATCTTTGTTGGAAGTGATTGTGTGATTCGGGCGGACTTTCATAAAAATCAAGGGAAGACCTACGAGTTAATCATTAATCCAAAAATGAGTTTTGGTACAGGACATCATTCGACTACGCATATGATGATGGAATTTGTTTTAGAAGAAACCTTAAAGGACAAAATTGTGCTCGATATGGGTTGTGGTACCGGAGTTTTAGGTATTCTAGCTTCAAAAAAAGGCGCTCGAGCTGTCGATGCAATTGATTTTGACCCTTGGTGCATTGAAAATACAATTGAGAATGCCAAAACCAATAAGTGTAAGAATATTCGCTCATCTCAAGCAGCTAATTTAGAATCTACGCAGCCCTATTATGATTCCATTTTTGCCAATATCAATAGGAATGTATTATTGGAGCAAATACCAAGCTATGGCCAAGCATTAAAGGTGGGAGGGGGTTTGTTTCTATCAGGCTTTTACAGAAGTGATGTTGAGATTCTTCAAAAGGCGTGTCAAAAGGAAAACTTAACCTTGATAAGCACAAAAGAAAAAGAGCAATGGTGTGCCCTGAAATTTATAAAATAGTTTCTACCAAACCAGAAGAAAGTCCCGAGGGGATTGAAGAAGTTCTTGTGCAAGAAGATAAAGAGCACGAGATCGTTCTTTACAACGATGATGTCAACACTTTCGATCATGTGATTCGTTGTTTGATCAAGATTTGTGAGCATACCTATATGCAAGCTGAGCAATGCGCCTACTTGGTTCATTTTACTGGGAAGTGTGTTGTTAAAACCGGTTCTTTAGAAGATCTGGTACCCCGTTGTACAGCCCTTTTAGAAGAAGGTCTGAGTGCAGAAATCATTTGATAAAGCTCTTTTTTTGCAATTCAAAAAAAACAGCGACCTTTGAAAAAAAAATACAAATGAGATTAACCTTAATTATTCTAGCGTTTATGATGACTTCACCTACAGCTTTTTCACAAGATAAAAGCAACAATACCATTTTTCAATTCACCGTTAAAAATATTGAAGGTGTAGATTTTGATTTTAGCTCTTTAAAAGGAAAAAAAATCATGATAGTCAATACCGCATCAAAATGTGGACTTACACCACAGTACAAAAAGCTTCAAGCATTGTATGACAAGTATGGAAATGATGATTTTATCATTGTTGGCTTCCCTGCCAATAACTTTTTAAGACAGGAGCCAGGATCAGATGAAGAAATTGCCGCTTTTTGTGAAAGCAATTATGGTGTAACTTTTCCGATGATGAGTAAGATTTCTGTTATAGGAAAAGACATGCACCCAGTTTATGAGTTTTTAACTCAAGAAGTTAAAAATGGAGTTGTTAACTCCAGTGTTTCTTGGAATTTTCAAAAATACCTCATCAACCCTGATGGAAGATTAGCTCGAGTGGTATCCCCAAGAACACAACCCGACGACCCCAGCGTAATTTCTTGGATTGAATCCAATGAGTAAGTCGTCGGATTTTAGGACTCAATGTGTTCATGCTGGTGAGCTAAAAGACACTCAGTATGGTGGAGCTATTTCGCCTTTATACGCAACTACTTCCTATGCATTCAACGATGTAGAAATCAATCAGTACCCCCGCTATTTTAACACACCCAATCAGAGGGGTCTGTGTGAGAAAGTAGCAACTTTAGAAGGTGCCGAAAGCGGGTTAATTTTCAGTTCAGGAATGGCTGCCATAAGCACGGCATTGCTTTCTCATTTAAAATCAGGAGATCATGTCATTTTTCAAGATGACCTTTATGGTGGAACTAGAAATTTTATTAAAAAAGAGTTTTCTAAATACGGAATTCAATACAGTTTTGCTAAGGGAATCCAGGCCAGCGATTTCGAGGTTGAAATTACCTCGAACACTAGGGGAATATATATTGAAACCCCCAGTAATCCCACGCTTAAAATCATTGATTTAAAAGCCATTAGTGAAGTTGCTAAAAGCGCGTCACTGTGGACAATGATTGACAATACTTTTGCCAGTCCAGTGAATCAGAATCCCATTGCATTCGGGATTGATATAGTAATTCACAGTGCGACCAAATATCTGGGTGGACACAGCGATATCTGCGCGGGTGTAGTTGTAGGCTCAGAATTGTCTATAGCAACTATTTTTGAATCTGCTAAAAATTTAGGAGGTAGTTTAAGCGACTATACCGTTTGGCTTTTGGAGCGCAGTATCAAGACTTTATACGTGAGAGTTCAAGCACAAAACAACAACGCTTTACTCCTTTCAAAATTTTTAAGAGAGCAAGATTGGGTTGACCAAGTGTATTATCCTGGTCTAGAAGATCATCAAGGTCATGAAATTGCCAAACAACAAATGAATGGTTTTGGAGGAATGTTGTCCTTTGATTTAGCAATGGGCATGGATACCAAGAAATTCTTATTGGGAATGGAACTAGTCAAACCCAGCATGAGTTTAGCAGGAATCGAAAGCACTGCCTTAAGTCCACGACTGACGTCACATGCTCTCTTGAGTGAAGAGGAGCGTCAAGCTCAAGGAATCACTGAACATATGGTTCGGTTTTCAGTTGGGATAGAGGCCATAGAAGATATAATTAAAGACCTGACACAGTCCATTTCAAAGATAAGCTGATGAAAGGTGTTGATATTTTAGCGATAGGAGCCCACCCGGACGATGTTGAATTGGGATGTGCTGGGAGTTTATCCCTTTCAATCAGTCAAGGTAAATCTGTAGGAATAATAGATTTGACACAAGGAGAACTAGGAACGCGTGGGACAGTAGAAAGCAGGAAAGAAGAAGCGCTTAGTGCGGCAGCTATCTTAGGGGTTGACCAGAGAATCAATATGGAATTCAGGGATGGGTTTTTTAAAAATGACGAGACACATCAGTTGGCTTTAATCACAAAAATACGGTCTTTTCGTCCTCAACTTATATTGTGTAATGCAAAACATGACCGCCATATAGACCATGGCAGAGCAAATAAATTGGTCAATGATGCATGTTTTTTAAGCGGTCTTGAAAAAATTAATACAAAAGATTCCAGCGGAAAGAGTCAAAAACCTTGGAGACCAAAGCTTGTTTTAGAGTATATACAATGGGTGGATATTGAGCCTCATATAGTAGTTGATATCTCATCTCATTTAGAGAGCAAATTAAATGCAGTAAAAGCCTATACTAGCCAGTTTTTTGATCCAGAATCTAAAGAAGCTGAAACTCCTATTTCGAGTAAGAATTTTATTGAGAGTGTAAGCTATCGCGCAAAAAACTTTGGTCGACTTATAGGAACAGAAGCAGGAGAGGGCTTTACCTCAAAAAGTTTACTTTCAACCTCTAATTTATTTGATTTAGTTCGTTAAATATTCAGTAAATGAAATCAGTACGATGGGGAATAGTTGGCCTTGGAAATATCGCAAATAAGTTTGCAGGAGATTTGGCTTTGATTCCAAATTGTTCTCTACAAGCGGTTGCCTCCTCTGATTCTGCAAGAGCAAACGAATTCGCTCACAAATACAAGGCAAAGAATTCATATTCTAATTATACGGACTTATTTCGTGACCCTGAGGTAGATTTAGTTTATATCGCATCGCTGCATCCATCCCATGCAGCACTTTCTATAGAAGCAATAAAGTATGGTAAAGGAGTGCTTTGTGAAAAGCCCATGGGTATGAACGCCAAGCAGGTTAAGCAAATTATTCAAGCAGCTACTGAGGCAAATGTATTTCTGATGGAAGCCCTGTGGACGCGGTTTAATCCTGCTTTTGAACAGATCCATCAATGGATTTTAGAGAATAAAATTGGAAACTTGAGATACATTAATGCAACTTTTAGCTTTAATGGATTAAATAGGGGAGTAGACTCTAGACTTTTTAATCCAGAAAAAGGAGGGGGCAGTTTGCTTGATATAGGAATTTATCCCTTGTTTTTGGGGTACCATTTTTTAGGTATTCCTGAAACGATTAAGGCGAGTGCAGTTTTGACCAAAGAAGGAGTAGATGAACAACTGGGTTTTATCTTCTCTTATCCTAAGGCTCAAGCCATAATGTATTCAAGTTTTGCTCATGATGAAGATATGCAAGCGAGGATCTGTGGTGAATTAGGTGAAATCTATATGAATTCTAGATGGCACGAAACAGGGGAAATTAAATTGGTTCTCAATGGAAAAGAGTATAGCAAGTCACTTCCTATTAATGGAAAAGGTTACACCTACGAAATCATTGAAGCAAATAGCTGTTTTCTTAATGGGAAAACACAATCTTCCAAGTGGAAATGGCAGCAAAGTTTGGACATAGCTATACTCATGGATGCTATTCGAAAACAAACCAACATTGTGTATCCAGCTGATAACTAAAACTGTTTAATTTTTTGTAGGAAAACGACCTTGGTTGCCAATTCCGTCTATGTCGTTTGCATCGTAGGAAGCGATATTTTCTTTTCTTTGAATTTTATGCTGCTTTCTGATTATACTCAACAAGAAATAAACATAGATGATGAAAATAATACAACCGACAATGAACATTATTTTATTATTCATTGCTTATTATTTAAATCGTCGTTTCTTCTTTGTCTGATTGCTATCGCAAATCCTAATATTGTTACTGGCCAGAGGCCAACATATATACCTTCGAGCTGCTCTCCACTAAACCAAAGGAAAATGGAATAGAGAAAACTTAAGAATGCTAACAGTATTGGGTAATATTTTTCTATAAATTTCATATTTATAAATATAGTGAAAAATATATTAGTTTTTTAAAATGCTAAAATGCAAGAACTTAAGATTTTAAAAAAAGAGCATAAAACTAAATGCTTTAAGAGGGTCTAAGCATAGCGATAAAATAATTAAATCTTATTATATTTGTCCACTTATAAACGGTGGTTGTAGCTCAGTTGGTTAGAGCGCCTGATTGTGGTTCAGGAGGTCGGCGGTTCGAGACCGCTCTTCCACCCCAACAAAGACAAGGGTTAGCGTAAAGTTGACCCTTTTTTTATTTCATTTAGGGTACAATATGGGGTACAACATCTCATTACTTTTTATTCAATTCGTACCTCAACTCGTAATATCGTGATGCGTTGATTCTCTTGCCTAAATAAAGGAACTGAACCTTACCATTAACTACTTTCTTCGTGAGTTTTGACATACTTAATATTATTGTTTTGAATGTGGAATAAATCTACTCCTGTATCTGTTTGAGTAAATACCTCTGTAAACTCAAACTCGTAACTACGCAATACAGGTATATAATAATCTTCAAGCGTATTTGTTTCTATTAGTTCCTTTAAATAATTAGCAAATACATTTGTTTGTAGCATTATGGCGAAACACTCTTTACAGTAACCTTCTTCGTCTACTCCATTTACTTGTAGGACTAAATGAGGATAGAATACATTAGAATCATTAGTACTGTTTAGTATGCAATGTATTTGACTGTTTGGTTGACTCATATGGTGTCCTATTGTGAATCTTTTAGAGAACTTCTTGTATTGTGGTTTACGTATCCTTAAAGCTACTCCTGATAGTCCTCTGTCAAATTGTAGGATTGCATCAACTCCTGACCTTTTATCCATCGGTGTTTGTGATATATCAAATACTCTACTCGCACCTGTTAGTTCTTCTATTAAGGCACTATTGTTCTCTACAAAAGTTTCCTCGTAGATTTTACGTTCTTCAAATGGGAATTTATCGTATCCTTTCAATTTCAAATAACTTGTTAAATGCAGTACTGTTTTGTAGGTGTATGGAACTGATTATTTTAATCTTATCACTCCAATTCGTGTACCAAGAAACCTCTCCTTTATAACCGTACTTATATTCGTAAACCTCTTCGTTTACTATAGTTATCCATTTCTTTTTAGGTATAATCAACACTCTTTCCATTGTAATGTACACTCTCTATTTTACCGTTAGTGTATTCGTATCTAACTCCCATTCCATCTATATAGGTAGCAAACAAACCAAAAGGGTCACTACTACGAATAATAGCTGCTTTGTGACTCTTTGAGTAATTACCATCCTCTTGGGTTTCAAGCCAAGCCCTTGTCTCCTGTATAAGTTCCGATTCCAAGTCTTTGGTGTATATCCTTTTCTATATCCTTTTCGTCACTATCAATTAACCATTCTAACCCTTCGCTTACTTCAAAAGAGGTTTGTTGCCTTATGGACTCAAGTTTAGGCATCACGAAAGGTTGAATGGCTTTTAGGTATGCTATCTTTTGATTATCTGAAAGCAAATCAACATCTATACTGTCTAATAAATGATTGGTTAGCATCTCTATCTTTTTCTTTGCTTCTTTAACTTCTTTGGTCATACTGTATAATTTCTAATGCATCAGGGTCGTTTACAACCATCTTTACAAATGATTTTAAGACCACGTCTGCTCTTGTTTGTGTCTTTAATCCTATCAAGCGTCTCAACTTGTCTACTTGGGATTTTGTTAAGTCTATTTCTACTTTCATTAAATGCAGTATAAATGCAGTATTCGTTTTTTTTTAAATATGTTTTCAAACCTTTAATATTGTGAACCTTTTCATTATTGCAGAGACTCCTTTTGATTAACAGTTGCCAAATGTGTTTGTGTGGAGTTTCTGCT
>Ga0255752_10005132_pt1 | contig 12854 bp, 9 predicted proteins | sample 011ome_25_FD_179952 | JGI IMG/M metagenome (GOLD analysis project Ga0255752, IMG submission 179952) | Coastal salt marsh microbial communities from the Groves Creek Marsh, Skidaway Island, Georgia - 011512CT metaG (version 2) | ecosystem: Environmental > Aquatic > Marine > Intertidal zone > Salt...
ACCTCTTTGGTCTAATGCATACACTAATGAAGATTTTGTATATTATGATGGAGGATCTACCGCTAATACAATTGGAACAATTTTAGATTGCTCTCATTATATTATAGATCATGGGGATGGCTACCCCTTCATAAAAGTGAACGAAGACGATTTAACTACAACAGCTCCAAGCTCTGGTGGGGGCGGAGGTGGTGGAGGTAGCTCCACATACAGTGTTAACGATACGGTCTTTTATGTTGAATATGACCCAATTACGTATATGGTAAATTATATAAGCGCTAGAATAACGCAAGTAAATGGAAATGGAACGTATAGTATAAGCCATAATTGGTATGGAAGTTGTCAAACTTATACAAATATAAGTGAGGGCGACTTACAGGACATGGATGATACGGGGAGCCCACCAAGCACAAGTTGCTAGAAAAATAATACAATATGAATAATTTTGCAAAATCAATTTCACTAAGTGGCGACGGAAGATTTTTATTTGTCGGCAACGAAAACGGAACTATAACCAAGTATTTATATAACGGACAAGAATGGGTGGTCGACCAAGACATTAATACATCTTTAAATACATCGCATTTATTTAGCATTGATTCTAGTGAATTAGGTGATTGTATTGCCACGATTTGTCAAGATAATGGTGATTATTTTATTATTATATTAGAAAATATTAATAATATTTGGGTTGAGCAAATTAATCTTCAATTAAACACTAATGATGTTTTTGAAGAAATTAAAATTTCACACGACGGTGAACAGGTTATATTTAAAGATGTTGATTTAAGTGGAGATTTAATTTATAGAATTTACAGAAAAAATAATGGCACTTGGAGTGAAAATATGGTTTTAAATTCTGAATCTGCACGAATGAGCAAAAGCGGTGAATTTATAGTATACACAAAGGAAAATAATGTGTTTACTTCACAAAAGTTTAATTTAGGAGATGGAAGTGTCGCATTTGGAGGGGTAAAAACAATATTAAATGGAAGATATAATATAGAGTCAGTTAGTGGAGATGGTAAAGCTGTAGTTGTTCAATCTATAAATGGGAATTTATTATTTTATAAATATGAAAATTTAAAATGGAATTTGTTAATTGAACAAAATTTTATTAATTTTGAGTATTTAAGGATGTCTGAAAATGGAGATGTTTTTGTTGTTAAATTTAATAATGAAATAAGATCTTATATTATTGAGTCTAAAAGACTAAGGATTATGGGTTCGCCTATAGTTAAAAACTACCAAGGGTCGTTAGGGTATTTTGCTAATAAAATTTCAATAAATAAAGATTTCAATAAAATTGCTATAGCTGAACCTGAGGTAATAGTACAAATTTTCAATATAGATTCGATTAAAAATTATATTCCTATAGAAGACGTAGAGCTTGATTTTGGAGATACTGAATGGTTTAAGAGAGAAGCATATAAGTTAAATGACACAAATAAAGACTTCCCTTCGCGTTCTGAGCAAATTAATTACTTCATATCTCCTGAGCACAAAGTTCTTGTTAAGGGTAATAGTGATAACTTGCACCCTAACGACATTGATTTTATTGAAGATAGTTATTCCATACAGCCGATAGGAAAAAGTCAGCTGTTGGAATACGAAAATGTATTTCTTGAGGAAGAGATTAAACAAACGCGCACTTCTAATTGGTATTTTGTTCATCAAGAGCTTGAGATTCAAGGTAATGTTGTGCCTATAACATCACCTCCCGATTATCAAAGAGAGTTTTATGTTGATAGATTTTACCCCAATCAATATCCAGATAATTACAGCGCGAAAGAAAGATACTTTCAAAACCTTGACAGATACACAGAAGATCAATATCTTTCACCTTGGGGATCCAGAATTGGATCTTACGAATTTATAAATATTCAAAACTGGGAAACAAAATGGCAAAAATCAATAATCTCAAGAGATACAGAAGACTTATCGAAAAACACTTCTAGTGAAGATTTTTGTAAAGACCCAAATAATGCGGCAGCTATCGGGTACTGTAGGCCCGAAAAAATTAAAAATTCAACATTATATCATAAAGATGGAAGTCTTATAAAAAATATATTATATGGAAAAGATTTTATAGATAATGGAGTTTCAGTTGATACTGATTTTTATGATTTATGCGCCTCATCTTTCTGGAGGAGTATGTATGATTTATGTATTCACAAAGGCCCAGCCTTTTATTCTAAGGGAGCATTTCCTAATGAAAGTCATAATTTTGAAACTTTTGAGATCGATGGGAAAATACTACCTAGTGAATTTATTGAATTTTTAAAACTCAAAAATGAAGGGCTAGTACCTGTTGTTACTTTAACCGAAAAATATGCTCAAGATATTTTAAAAAATCACAATATAAAGATTAATGATATTAATTATGGTAGAATAATTTTAGATTTAAATTTTTTATTACAGATAGGAAAATCATCAACAAGATGTGGTGGCTCAAACCCATACATTGGGTATAATGAGGATGGGCATTTTATAGAAAGAAGATTAGTATTAATGGAGTTGAAGAAGGCGTACTTTATTGACAATAAAGATCCAGATGAGTATTCTGGACTTCATGACGATAGATTATTAAGAACTCAACGATTCTATGTTCCTTTTATTGAATGGTCTGCAGGTTATTCAACTTTAAATGGCGAAAAGATATCAACAAAATCTTACAGAAAATTTTATCATATGAATGAATATTTTACTTATCGAGGAAGTCAATATTTAATGTATGAAAATTTCCCTTTTAAGGATTTTAATATGCAACCAATTAGATGGAAAAAGAAATAAAATGTGTAAATATTAAGTATGCCAATTAAAAGAATATATTTTCCTCAAGCAGCAATAGCTGACACTGTTCAGGGCGTTAATGTGGGGGCTATAGACCCTGATGATTTTAAGAAGGGTAAATTTTCTGTTTTTGATTTTGATCAAGATGGAGACTTTGGCGGATTTGATCTTTTTGCTTATAAGGTAGGCGTTTTATTACATCAAGACTTAGTTGAGAGGCAAAAGGCGGCGCGAGAAAATAATAAATCTTTTTTGAAGACATTTGAAGATGGCTATAATTTTGCGTCGTTAGCTGAAGATAAAAAAAATTTATTTGCTTCGATAGTATTTTCTGGAGCTTATCAAGGAAGCAAGGGGAAGTTTGGAAAACAAAGAGAATCCGACTCTCTTCCTAACTCGGTTAAATTTCAGGGTGATATAATTAATAATATTTATTTGCTTGAGTCAACTTTAATCTCAGTTCCACAGAAAAAAAGTGTAATTGAACAAATTAATGACGAATGTGGAATTAATATTGGAGGTGGTAATTTAACAACGACAGTACAAAAACTAAAGGGACCTATAACTAGGAATAACTCTACTGTTATTAATCGCGAGTGGAATAAAATTTCTGCTATCATGGAGGGGCATGTCGTTCAATTGGAAAATAATAATGAATACATGCGTAGTTTTATATTAGATGATGCAGATTCTCCTTTTCATCCCATATACCAACTTGATGGCCTGCCCCAACAATCTGATTATAATCGATATACTGTACAAAATACAATAAATAGTTTGCAGCCACTAAATAATTACCAATTGGCTGAAGCTTTAGGTTTTGGAAAAGCTGGAAAAGAAGTAAAAGAAGATGGTTATAGTCTGCATAGGGTAGATTTTCAATACAAAACAAGTGATTCTTATGGCGAAAGACTTAATAAATTTAAAACATACATGTCTGGGGTTGCTATGGTTTATGAACCTTTATTTATTAATTTTGATGAACCTGATTTAATCTCTAGTTTATTAAATTATCCAGATCCATTTCTTCACATTACTCGAGCAGTTCGAGAAACCTCTAAAAGAGAGGCTTTGAATGACAATTATTATGTGGACAACTTGGGTAATCCTACGGCATTTTTGATTCAAGAAGATATTGCTTATGTCACGCATAATGTTCAAAACTTTGTTATACCCAACTTAAGAGAGAAGGTTACGGATGTTATAGGGGTTCTTCAAGGTGGGGGATTAAGTGATAGTCAAGGCGATGGTTTTGATGCTGATTCTGTAAAATGGAGAAGTAAGAGTGTATCAGATATAATAGATGCTGTTGGAAATGGAGATATTGAAGATTTACTAGCCCTTTATCCAACTGTCAGTAATGAGCTTCAAAATGTTTGGGGGTCTAACCCAACCGAATATTTTGGTGCAGGACCGAAAAGATCTTATTCTAATACAGGGTTTTTTGAGCCTCCAGTATGGATGCTTGTGGGTTGCGCAGATGAAGATGTTTACTTTACTGAACCAAATGATTATTATGATTATAATTTAAGTGGAATATTTCATATTGCAAATATTGGTGGAGATGTTAGACCGCCAGATTTTGAGAATTTATTTTTAAATACAACTATTGGTGATGAAGTTGTGGGTACTTATTATTTATATAATTTACCCTTAAATGATGCCAGAGGTAGTTATGCAGAGTTGAGAGAAGAGGTAGCGCAGGGTGTTCCTTTTATTAATAACTTTGATGGAATATCTGGAAATCTTGCACAATCTTTATATAACCAAAAAATAAGCGGAGTACCAGAAGGCTGCTATAAAGTTTATTTAAATAGAAAACCCACACTCCAAGATGGGAGTGTGGACGAAAGTAGAATACTTTCTTACTTGCATCTTCCAAATAGATGGAGCGGTGTAGAAAATTGCGCACATGTTATTTGTCAAAGTCCAAGCCCTACACCCTCACAAACTCCAACTATTACTCCTACAGCTACAATTAGTGCAACAGTTACTCCAACAGCTACAATTACTCCAACTTCTACTATTACCCCCACTGTTACCGTTAGTGTAACCAGTACAAGTTCAGCGACACCTACTCCATCTGCAACCATTGGAGCTTCTCAAAGTCCTACTCCAACAACGACTTCAACTCCAACTTTAACGCCAACCGTAACGCCAACTTCAAGTGTAACTCCAACTAGAACACCAACTCGCACACAAACTCCAACTAGAACACCGACGCCATCAGAGACACCTTGGCCATCAAGAACAAAAACTCCACAGCCATCTAAGAGCACTTCAAGAACTCCAACCAGAACGCCAACCAGAACACCAACTCCAACCAGAACGCCAACCAGAACACCAACTCCAACTAGAACGCCAACCAGAACACCAACTCCAACTAGAACACCAACTCGTACTCCAGTAGTTACTCCTACTTCATCTTGGGATACTGTATTATATCCTTTTCCTTCAGAAACTCCAACTCCAGAACCCAGTGCAACGCCACCTGTTAGTAATACACCTTTTGATACGCCACCGCCGACAAGCACACCTTTTAAAACTCCTCCTGCAACTTTTACTCCTACGGCTACAGTTAGTGCAACAGTTACTCCAACAGCTACAATTACTCCGACTTGCACTATGACCTCTACTGTTACCCCTACTGTTACTGTGAGTATAACGACTACATCCATACCAATAGTGTGTAATTTATTTGAAATAATTGAATAATGAGTGATTATATAATTAAAATACAAAAAACCAATGGCGAATCTTGCTGTGAGGGTAATTTAATTCCCTACATAAAAAGTTTTAAATATGATCCTCAAGGAACCAATGGATCGGTGTCATCGGTTGAAAACACTAAGTATCAGGGGTCTTTAATTAAATACGCTTTAGTTGAAGGGGAAAATTTAAAAGGATCAGATGGTAACATTAAAGGCTTATTGTTACCTGAGGTTGAATGCTGGGCGCCATGTAATTGGTCACCAATAGACTCATCCTTAAGAAATGGACCGCATTCTTATGGTTTGAGAGTTATTCAAATTAATGGGTTTGCTGGAACTGCGGCTTTTGGGGAAGTATTAAGTACAAGGCCAACTGTATGTATTCCGCTTAATGAGACTGTAACTTTTCAACTTTTTGGAGGAATTGGGAATGTTAGGCGAGCTAGATCAACTAATAACTCAATCATTAGTTTAGATAAAAATTTTACAATAGAAAGTAATAAATACGAACCTATTATGGAATTTATCGCACCAAAACAGGTTGTAAAAAATGAATTCACTATTGATGCTGGATTTAATAAGGGCGCACATATATATAAACTTACTGCCGTAGGTATCGGTAAATGTTTAGTTAGGTTTACTGATGAATCTGGATGCGAGTGGACAACCGCAATCAATGTTTTGCCAAATTTATGTAATATAGACCAAGCAATTAATGTAATACCCGATTCAAATGTTCCCATAGCTGGAGATCCAGACACGGTATTATCTGGGCAAACAAACAATTTAAATATTCAATCAACTAGTAAGTTATGCTCATGTGATGTTGCGGATCTAAAAACTCAACAAATTAAAATGCCATGGAGGTGGGGCGGATGGGATGCTTTTTATCCAAACATAATGTATGACGTTTTTAATTCTGCTAACAGCACTATAGACAGTGAGTTCACTAGCACTGTTAGACATATGGATCATCGTGATAACGGATATATAGTTAGACATATTATTAGCATGAATCTGGATGAAGAAAGATTATTGGAGTTAGATCCATCAATTGGAGGGCAAACTAATATCAATTGGGATGTGAAAAGGCTTAACTTAAAAGTTGATAATGTAGCGGGCCAAGGATGGGATTCAAAAATAGGTCCAATGTGGGGGGCTGAACAGCCATTAGTTAGCGCTGAAGCTTTAGGTGGTGATACTATTAAGTTTAAAAGCGAAGGGGCGCCAACAAATTGGTTGCCTGAGTTTTTTTTAGTTTATCCAGCAAACATTAAGAATGCTCTAGGGCCTTTGGCTCCAATACAATATACTCAAATTACAAACGATGGAAACTTAGCTTCATTTTATGATCCAATAAACGGCACGACTACTACACTAGGTGTACATCGCGACAACTTCAGTATACAAATGACAACATTGCCATTCATTGTAGCCGTTCATTGTTTATGTAAACATTTTGAGTTTGATTTTGATTTTGGTTTTTTTGGGCCTGGGGAAAAAATTGTAAGACCTGAAAAGAATGAATTTCCGAAACACAAAGAAAGATATAGAGCTTGGGATTCCCACACAGCAGGAAATGAACTTCAAGGTAATGTTATAAATAATAATAATTTCGGACAGATGCCATCAGTGGGAGATATTACAATGTTTGGAAAGGCTATTTTATTTCATTCTTATGCAGGAATGAAATCTGGGCCAGCAAGTGAAATACCTCATTTCCCTCATAATATTCCTTTGAATTATAATTTTTGGTCATTCGTAGATCATAACTCAGCAAGTAATATGATTGATTTTAATTCACAGGGTGACAAGCCTTGGGATGATTATCCTATTGTATATTTAACAGAGCAGCCGAGGGGTTCTTGGTGTGTTGATGGAAGAGTAGTTAAGTATCAATCAAGCGCTTCTATTCCTGTAATAATGGATCATGCAGGAAGCGAGAAAATGTTAAAAGATGGAAAAAATGTTATAGTAAATTACGAAAGCGAACGGGGTGTCAACGCAAACGAAAAACCGTTTCGCTGGAATATTAATTAGATTTTAAAACTCCTAATATAATTCTGCAATCTTTAGCTGATATATCAGTAAAATTTTTCCATTCTTTTATTACCTCTGTACTAATTTTAATCTTTCCAGATTTATGGAAATCTCTCAATAATGGAAGGAATTCTTCGTAAGATGTAATGGAGTGTTTTTCGGATAGTTCTTTCTTGAGAACTCCATATGGGGATAAGTCATTTGATTGAGCGGTAATACTCGCAGACTTCATGTCAGATTTATCTATTTCGTCGTCTCCAACAATATGAACGTTAAGAAAGTTTCTCACACAACGAACGAAAGCTCTATTGCATGCAATGGTTTCTAAAAACTTTTTAGCAAAGCTGCTTGTATTATCAAGAGTGGCATTTGCCATATCTTCATATATTACTCTTTCTCCTGTTTCGTAATTTTTAATAAAAGAAATTCTGCATTTTACTGCAACGTGATCTAGTTCGCATTTTACTGTATCAAAAGATATTGAATCAAACCCCCTTAATCTAGCAAGCTCTTTGATGCCACTTAATTTAATTAATAACTGATGATCTTTAAGTCCATCAATTGATCGGGGTACATCTTTTTTTCTTAATTCAAACCAAGACTTGTTTGGGAACAAATGCTCTTCTTTAATCATTGACCTCCAGTCAACCGAGCCATCTTCGTTGAAGGAATATTGAATATTTAAAAGTAGGCCATTTTCATCTCTGGAATAAGAGGATGGTCCTATTGAGTTATCTATTTTTTTTGTTCTAGCCATGTTCCTATGTTACCATAGAGAGTATTTAAAGTCAAGAACTTTCTCTAAAAACTCTACAAAAAGGCAAATCTTCCCAGAAATCTTTTTGGTCTTGAACTGTAGATGTGTTAGTGCCCAAGCTTAATGACAAGTATGAATTAAAGACAGTTCCATTGGCAATGATATTTCTTTTACTTAAAAATTTTAAATCACTAAATGTTTTTGTTTTTAAATCTTTTTTTGTTTTCTTGCCATATAATTTTATATCATAATCAATAAATTTAAATCTAATTTTATTTATATTTTTTTGATCCTTGCAAAGTAGATTCATTGGTTTTCCAACAGACTCTAATTGCTTTATATCTTCACTTGTTGTTTTCTTGTCCATAAAAAAAGATATCATTTGTAATTTATCTTTAATTAAATTTAAATATTCAACAGGTATAATCTTATCTGTTACAATATTGATTTTTTCTAAAGTTGAACATTGCTGTAAAAAGTTAAGGTCAAAATTCTTATCCATTCTAATATTGACTGCACCATTTACATTCATTGCTTGTAAGTTAAATAAGCCAGGCACTAGGTCTATAATGGTGTTTTTATATTCTTCACCTACGAAAACTGTTGATATTTTATTAAGCCCATGAGGTATATTTAATTTATCTAAAATATTAGAAGCCACTTCTTCTGGGTGGATTTTATTAATGGTTTTAGGGTGCTCTTGTGGAGATAGGGATGGCTTGAATTCTGTTTCTGGGGTTAGAATCAAACAATTATCTTTCCCCCAATAAGGCCGAAAGGTTTCTGTGTAATCATTATTGGAAACACATATAGTATCTTTATTAAAGTGAGAAGATATATTTGCGTATAAATTATAATTACCTATATACATTAAACTTTTACTAATTACATATGCTATTTGTGTTCTACGTAAGTGACTTAAATTTTTACAGTAAAAAATGGGGGCTTTTTTAGATTCTCCGATCTCCAATATACTAATACCTTCTTTGTCTAGGTAAGGTTTGATATGAAAAACAACGTCATCGAAAAAATCATAACTCTTTGATTCCGCTTCTGCTTTTTGAGATATGCAGAGAAATTTTTTATCAGTAATAGGATAAAACTGTTTTTCTATTTTAGGCTTTTCTATTTTTGAGCCACAGGATAAGGCAAAGCTTTCAAGTTTATGCATAACTAAGGTCGTATTCTATTTTATGTTTGTTTCCGTGGATGTAATTAATTGTTTTATTTGTATTAGTATTTGGCATTAACGCGAATTCAAAAAAGCCTTTGTAGGCTCCTTGGCCTTCTGCCCAAGCAAAATTATCCATAGCTGGATCGTAAGGTAACACTCTAAATACATATGGGTTTCCTAATATTAAATCGGAATACTCTCGTTTAGTCGCATAATATATATTGTGATCTGGATAGTTATCTTTAATGTATTTCAGTAAAGATGTAGAATTAAAAATATCTATTTCGCCTTCAGGTAAAACAAAAAGTATGCGCTTACCTTCATCATCTTTGCTTAATAGATCTTCAAATGGTATTTTGTTGTTTTCTGAATTTTCTTTTTGAGCTGTTTTGACAAAGTAGTCATATACTTGTTGACGATTTAAGTCCGTATTCAACCGATGCTGCCAGTGTGATATACCGTTGGGATCTTCTTTTTCTGCGTCTGACTTTAAGATGTTATTGTATAGATTGATGATCCACTCTCTGTCATCTTTGATTTCTGGAGGCATATATGTTGGATCTTTATTGACGTACGAAAAGTCGAAATCCCACTCAGTGGGAGACATCCCGTCAATTAATTTTTCAAACTTAGAGCAAACTGACTCTATTGAACAAAAATCTATAACGAAATCTCTCGCTTTTTTGCCTATAACTTCCCTGTCTTTAATGGGCATACTGTACACTTTTTCCAGTTGAGAGGCAACACTCTCAGCGCTTGTTGAAGCCTTTATAAACTGAGTGCCTGGCTCCCTATACTCCGTCCAATCTAAGGGTAAACCTCCTGACTCTTCTGAGGAATAATCTTCGCCGCATGAATAATTTGTAACTAAGGTAATTAATTCGACAAGTTTAGCTTCTTGGATTGGAATCTCTTGACCACCAGAAGTAAAAGCGTGAGTATAAACATCCATTAAATTATAAATTTCATTTAACTGCTCTTCTGATACTCCTCTGGTTATCTGAGCGGTTTGCTGAGATTTTTTAGAGCCACAAAACCTGCAGTCTAAATCCTGCCCACTAAAAGGTTTTATTTCATATTGTTTACATTTGTCGCAATAGTATGTCGTTAAAACGAGTGAGGGGTCTATATTCTTTTCTCTAAGAAGTCTAGGAATATCCCAACCTTCATTCCAGTGGGTATGGAAAAGGAGCTTCGCGCTAACGTTTGGGTTCTTCTCTTTAAATACTTTAAAACCTTCTAGTAGGTTGGGTACGCTTTTTCTTAATTGATTCCTAAATACAAAGCCTATAATAAAATCATTTGGATTAATATTATTTTTAGCCCTTAATGTGGATTTAGTTTTGTCGTCTAGTTTGTAAAAATTAGAAGTATCTAGCGGTACTGGAAATAAATGGGTATTTTTAAAGCCATTCTTTTTTAATTCTTTTTCAGCAAAGGAAGCTTGAACAATAATGTTTTCAGTATTTTGCGCACCTTCTGTATGTTTGTCGAGAAGAGGTAGACTGTCAATAGGTGTCCATATCATTGAGTTAATTTTTTTCCACCACTTTCGATTCCAAAACCCTTCGATACCCCAAATGTCTTCAATTCCTAGGTAGATGTCTGGTTTTTCCTGCTTAATGACATCATCTATTTTAAGGTGACCATAGCTGGCTAGTCTGCCTTTTTGTGGGTCTGCGTTACATTGTTGTATGATTTCAGGCTCAAAGGGCAATGAGCCTATAGATTTCCAAGGCATATTTAATAAACTAGGATCATTCCATTGCTTGCCGTTTGCAAACTCAACTACTTCATATTTTCCTGTTTTATATAAATAAGAAAGCAAGTGTTTCATGTGTTTACCGAAGCCAGTTTTGGCTCGAGCATGATTACTGTGTATTAAGATTTTTTTCTTCTTAGAATTCGTATTCTTGGTCATTACTTTCCTGTTTGGGCGCTGGCTTGTATGTACCTTTTTCACATATTTTTCGTATAACGGTTTCGCACAGTATTTTTATACATTCTGCCTCACCAGGCTCTAAAGGTATTTTAAAGTTTTGATTGCCATTGCGTGTTATTGATATTCCGAAAGCTGGTATATCAATGGTTTGTTCATATACCTCTTTTGTTTTTGGATTAACTCTTGAAACTTTTGTTTTTTTATCCCAAGGCGATAGTTTGATTTGCGTTTTATTTTCTTCAAAAGAGTGATAAGTGTTCCATTCGAATCTTTTGTTAATAGCGCTAATAATAGCACCACATTCAAACTCATTAAATTTAATTGAAATGTTTTTATCTTTATCACTTTTATTGCCAGAAAAGGATCCCAGATTTTTACTTGAATCCCAAGAATGCTGAGCTATAGCATTTAGAAATAAGGTGGGAGTTTGATCTTTTCTTGATTCACCTATGTAGAAACTAAATGCAAATCCAGTGTTTGATTTATTAGGTTTATATATCTGTATGCTCATAGTTCTATTTTGACATGTTTGTTTTCAAATTTTTTAGGCTTTTTATCTTCGTGAATTGCGCCGTTTCTATCTTTCGAGTATTGTTTATAATATTTTTCTTTAACGGGATCAACGCCTCCGTTTTGCGAGGCCCTTTCTTTTGAAAGGTCGGCGCTGCGATCTAGTAGGTCTCCTAGTTTGCCAGCTTTATTGGTCTTATCAATAAAAGATTTACTATCCCAAGGATCAACTGTACCGTTGGTATTTAGTTCTGGAGAAAAATATTCTCGATTCCATTCGAGGCCATCTTCGTCAATGTAAACTTTTTCATCATTCATATGAAAAAATACATCTTTGAGTTCTCCAGTTTTTGGGCTACTAAAACAATATAATGGCATTAAAAAAATGTTACAAGAATTTTTCCGTCAATTTGTAGAGTATTAAAGTAAGAGAATCTCCCTTTTTTCTGCTGAATTGCTGCGAGAAAATCTTTATAATGCGCTTCACCCTCTGGGATGGCGAAAACATGTCCAGCTAAATCTTGCCCGCCATTCTCCTCAAAAAACTTCTTTAGGTTGATAGCTTTTTTGTTACTATTGATGAAGTCTACAGTAAAAACATCTACTTGAAATCGATGCTTTTTATAGGTAGATAGTAAGACGGGCCTGCATCCACAGTTTTCATTTTTAAAAAAATTAGATGCTTGAGGTTCGGTTTGTGGAAACTTACTAACCCAAAGTTTATTATAATCTTCATTATTGTGAAGTAAATGAAGGACGATTGAAGTCGAGTATGTGCTATATCTGGGATCTATTTCTAAATTCATGCATTATTATAGCATGAATATAATTTTATTTCAAGACTTTTCTCTAATATTTTTAAAATAAACAAAAATTTCTTGAATCATATCTAAGGTAGAATCAAAAAACCAGCAAAAAGCAGAAACA
>Ga0255752_10005137_pt1 | contig 12849 bp, 10 predicted proteins | sample 011ome_25_FD_179952 | JGI IMG/M metagenome (GOLD analysis project Ga0255752, IMG submission 179952) | Coastal salt marsh microbial communities from the Groves Creek Marsh, Skidaway Island, Georgia - 011512CT metaG (version 2) | ecosystem: Environmental > Aquatic > Marine > Intertidal zone >...
CTGTGCCCCTGGGCGTCGAGATGACTTTTGACTTCGGCACAGCTAAGCGTTTGCAGCGGAAAGTGGGCAGCGCCAGCGAGTGAAACTGAGTCGACCTCTGCAGCGGTGCGAACGTCAATAATGGCGACTTTGTCGCCGCTGCTGAGCAGGGTTTTGAAGTCACTGGCACTAATGGTTGTTGATAAATTGTTCATGATTTACCTCTGGTTATGGGCAATAGATAGATTTTAAAACGCGGATAATTTTGACTGCATCATCACCGCGAAGACTATAAAAAATGGATTGCGCTTCGCGCCTGGTCTGCACCAGTTGCGCATTGCGCAGCGAAGCAAGATGTTGCGACAGAGCAGACTGACTGAGTTGGGTCATTTTGTGCAACTCACCTACAGAGAGTTCACCGTTGATCAGCGAGCAGAGAATCATCAGGCGATGTTCATTGCCCAGCTGCTTGAGCATATCGGCTGCTTGCCGAGCGTGCTTTTGCAGTTCTGTTAGTTCTGACTGCGCGATCAAGTCGGCTGAATCGAGCGCCGTGTTGTCTGATGAAGGCATTGGCTAAATCCTTGGCTGGCTTAATGTATCGAGGGCTGGATGGACTTTCACACAGTGTGAAGTATAAATTAGGGCTATCTAAATTAGCAATAACTAAATTAGAGAAATCTAATGCAAATAATTATTGTGTGCGCCATAGATTAAACGGTGCTGGCTAGACTGTGTTAGATAATGCTAGATGGGACTAACGCCACTAAATGCTATCGGGAATTTTAATAAGTGGCCAGATCTTCAGGTTATGCATTTTCATCTTGTTGCGATCGACCAGAAAGCGCACCAGGATAAAATAGATATCCAGATCAAAATGGTCGTCGCTCTCTATTGCAGCTGTGGTTTCTGCGCTGGCGTGATCTATCGTCACCGGGCCCTGCGTTGATGTTTGCCGCGGCATGGCGAGTTGGTAGCCATAATCGAAAAGATCTTCTGTCAGCGTAAGTTTGGCCAGGTAGCGCCAGTTGTGAATCAGGTGAAAGGCAACATGCTCGGCATCCTGAGCGTCACGCTCTTCAACCATTATGGCGCCAGCATAGGGCCACATGGCGATCTGATAGTTCTTCAGTGCTGCATTGACACGCTGATTGTAGTGTTCAGCATCCTCAGCACCGTGACAGGCACCAAAGCACTTTTTCAGCTGTGCGCGGAAGCAGGGTTGCTGCGCGCCCGAGGACGATTCCAGCCCGAGCAATTTATGGCAAAGAAAATATTGGTCGGCGAGTTTTTCAATCTGTTTCGAGGCTTGGCGCGGTGAGCGAAACAGCCCAAAGCGCTCATCTTCACAGCCCGATTCCATTTCAACGGCTTCAATTGCAATGCGTTGATAGCCTGCGCGGTCTGCTTCGCAGCGATACTGGTAGAGCTTCTTGGTTTTGCGCAACCTGCGGTTATACAGCGGTGCCAGCGCCTTAATTTGATTGCTCTCACGAATCTGCGCACCAAAGTCAGTTGGCGTTTTATCAAAATTGATATGCGCCAGCTTGCTGTTGATTTGCAGGTCTTTGGGGTTTTTATGATCCTGAGAAAAATGGCTCATCACGCGGTTGCGTATATGCACACTTTTGCCAACGTAGAGCAGCGCGCCGCTGGTGTCATAAAAATAATAAACACCTGCCGACGCCGGTAGCTTCTTGATATCCGCAGCTTTCAGCAATGGCGGTAGCGCGGGATTTTTTAGCAGGCTGGTGCAGGTGGAGGCAATTTCCTCTTCGGCAAATAGGGCGGAGGATTTCAGGAAAAATTGGTGGATCATCGCCGCGTCATCGAGCGCTCGATGGCGATTCTCAATGGCGAGCTCAAAGCGCTTGATAATCTGGTCGAGGCCATGGCGCTTAAACTGCGGGTAGAGGCTGCGACTAAATTTTACCGAGCACAGCGGCTTGGCGTTGTAGCTGGTGCCGATCCTCTCAAATTCATTTTTTAGAAAACCATAATCAAAACGTGCATTGTGAGCCACCAGAGTGCGCCCCTCGAGAAAACCGAGCAGCGTCTCCGCGACTTGTGCAAATTTCGGAGCCCCGCGCAACATACTGGGGGCGATACCCGTTAACCTTTGGATAAACGGCGGCAGGCTGGTTTCAGGGTCGATAAATGACTGCCAGCGCTCAATCACCACGCCCTGCTCAATCACCAACAAACCAATCTCGATAATCCGGTGATGAGTTGCTTTACCACCGGTGGTCTCGAGATCAAGCAGGACCATCTTTTCAGGAAACCCCGGCGACAGTGCCGCCGGAGGTCGAGTTTCATTATCTAGCCAGTTTAATTGCACCGCTAAACCGCGCCTGCATCCGATGCGCTAGTCGTCATACTGACTCACGGCGTAGCTTTAAAGTAGCGATCGCGCAACTGCAGTGAGCGGCTGGCCATGGGCACAACGTCACCATCGATAATAACCAGCTCTGCTTCACTGGTCATTTCCAACGGATCACCGCCCCACATGACCAGATCGGCTATCGCACCGAGCTTAATTTCACCACTGACATTGGCATTAAAAAGCTGGGCCGGAGTTACTGTCATAGCGGCTATGGCAGCCAGCTTGTCGAGACCATTGGCCACGGCATTGCCTGCAGACTGACGCACGAGGTGGGCGTTGTGAGTGCTTGAGCCCATACCGGTAAACACTAGTGTCACGCCGGCATCGGCAAGCAACTTAGCGTTGTCGAGGCGCGCGCCAAGGCTCTCATAGCTGACGGGCAAGTTGTAAATCGGGTCCATGATTACAGGCACCTTGGCTGCGGCAATCGCATCCGCAACCATCCAGCCCTCGGTGGCTCCACGGAAGATAAGCGTCAGACCATAGTCATTGGCCAATGCCAGCATGGCGCTGATATCGCTAGCGCGATGGGTGCTGACGATTAAAGGCTTGGCACCACTAACAACCGGCTCCAGGGCTTCAAGATCGGCCAGTGACAGCGAGTAGTCACGACGTTCGCCGGCCATTGCAGCACGTTTGTTGGCAGCAAAATCGATGGTGTCGGCGAGGTTTTGTCGCAACACAGCCATGGCGGCGGCCCGCGAGTTTCCGGCCAGACTAACGCCATGCTCGGTAAAGTCCATCGCTACAGCGACGCTGTCATGGATAACCCTGGGTTGGTTGCCGAGTTCGATCAGTGAAACCTGTCCGGCAAACAGCCCGGTATTGGCTTCCGGAACCGACAGCGCATGCGTTAACCCATGGGTGCGATTGTGTGGCAGCAGAGTTGAGTTGGGGTTAAACGCATCGGCCACTTTCAGTGATGCGGTAACGTTTGGATTATCGGTATAGAAATCCACGGTCGGTGCAATGGCACTCACCTCGACGCTGCCGAGATGGGTGTCGGCATTAAACAGTCCCGGCGAGATACTTTTGCCGCTGCCGTCGATTACACGATCGGTCTTTTGCGAACTGTTGCCAATTGCGGCAATACGTCCATCCACAATCAACAGGTCGGTTGACGGTAAAACCGTTTTGCCGGTGTAGATATCGGCATTTTTAATCAAAATCGATTCGGCAGCGGCATGACTTGAAAGTGCGACGAGCAGTAATAGCTGGTTAAATTTGTTCATGGGCGTGACTCCTGCGCATTCACTATGCCAAGGTTAAAATCGCGGGTTGGTTGCACAGAGGAATCTTCGCGGTCAAATTGTAGTGCGCCATCGATCCAGACTTTTTCTGCATGGCTGTAGACACTGAGTGGGTCTGCTGTCCACAGCACCAGGTCAGCGTTCTTGCCGATTTCCAGTGAGCCAATCTGCTTGTCGAGTCCCAGTGAAATAGCCGGGTTAAGGGTTGCCCAGCCAATTGCTTTCGCGCGGCTGATGTCGAGTCCCATGCGACGCCCGGCACTCATTGCCTTGGCCGTCTCTTGATTGAGTCGCTGCACCTGAATCGGATCATCGGAGTGGATAATGGCACAGGCATTGGCGTAGTCGACCAGTGCTATATTCTCGCGCACCATATCGAAAGCTTCCTGCTTAAAGCCCCACCAGTCGGCCCACATGACGCCACAGATATTTTCCTCGGCCAGAATGGGTGCTGCTTTATACGCTTCAACGGCATGGTGGAAGGCAGCAATTTTGTAACCAAACTCTTTCGACATATCGACCATCTGCGCCATTTCATCCACTTTGTAGCAGTGGTTGTGAATGCGTATCTCGCCGTCGAGAACACCCATCAGCGTTTCCAGACGCAGATTGCGAGTCGGTGGGTCGAGGTCTTCGCCCGCTTCAACGCCAGTGACATAGTCGTCCCAGGATTTTTTATACGCGGTGGCTTCGATCCAGGCATTGCGATAGCCGGCCATATTGCCCATTCGTGTCGAGGGCAGTTGATTGCGACTGCCGTAAACACGCTTTGGGTTCTCGCCGCAGGCCATCTTTAGGCTGTAGGGCGCGTCGGGAAATTTCATGCCTTGTACAGTGATCGACGGGACATTTTTAAGTGTGACACCGCGACCGCCGATCAGGTTGCCAGAACCGGGCAAAATCTGCACCGTAGTGACACCGCCAGCCAGCGCCTTCTCGAACTGGGGGTCGCCGGGCCAGACTGAGTGTTCAGCCCAGACTTCTGCGGTTACCGGAGAGGTCATCTCATTGCCGTCGGAGTGGTTGGAGGTCTCAGGCGCCGGATAGACACCCATATGTGAGTGCACATCGATCAGCCCCGGAGTCAGCCACTTGCCGCTGGCATCGATGACGGTTGCCCCCTCGGGTATCTGCAGATCCTTACCAATCGCAGTGATCAAACCGTTTTCGACAACCAGATCGGTATTGTCCAGCTGCTGATTAGTACCGGTCAGCAGGTTGGCCCCTTGGATAAGCAATGCCGAACTCGCCGGCACTTGATAGGTCGAGGGGAAGGGGTTTTTGTTTGGCAGAACAGGCTCGCCGATGGTTTTGTTGCTGTCGTCGCAGCCGGCAACCAGCATTGTGGTTACGAGCGCAGCAGCAGTGAGAGAGTGTAATCGCATAGAGAACCTTATTATTGTTATTAGACTAATGACTGGGACGAACAAGGCTGCGAATCTCGCAGCCTTTTGATTATTATTGAGCCGTTAGTCGGCAATAAAACCTTTCCATGTGGCCATATAGTGAATAAATTTTTCCCCCAGACCTTCGTTGCGTAAATGTTCCTTCGAGACGGGGTTACTCAGTGGCTCAAATTCGTTATCGGCCTGCATCAGCAATGGATAGTTATGGTGCAGGATCGCGCCGCGGCCAAGCATTACAAAATCGATATTTTCCGCCATAGCACGATGAATTTCATTTGGGGTGCGGAGTTTTCCGGCCACGCCGAGGGCGACTTTACCGCGATTCAGTTCGGTGAAATAAGAGAGTAGAGAGCGACCTTGATAAGCCTCTTCGACGGGCTCTTTAAAGACATCCCACAGCGACATATCAATAAAATCCAGCTTGCCGTCGTCCAAAAGTGTCTGGGTGAACTCAATGACTTCGCCGAGCTGCATATCAAATCGCTCAGGTGACAAGCGGATGCCGAGAACAAAATCGCTGCTGCAGCGCTCACGCACGCCATCAATGATATCGCGAATAATGCGGCCGCGATTTTCGAGACTGCCGCCGTATTGGTCTTGGCGTTGATTGATTGTGGCACTTAAAAATTGCGCCAGCATATAACCGTGGGCGCCATGTAGTTCGACGCCATCAAAGCCAGCCTTTTCGGCGCGCACAGCGGCGGCAATAAAATCTTCCGTCAGTTGCTCGACCTCTTCCGTTGTCATCGCACGGGCGCCAGTTTCTTCGTTATCTGACGGGCACAGTGGTTGCTGCCCAATGGTTTCTGCCGGTGAGCGCATGCCAGCATGGTGCAGTTGCACCAGCGAGATGCTGTCGTGTTGCCGTATGCCATCGGCGAGTCGGGTCAGTCCTGCGATATGCTCGTCGGAGAAGACCCCCAACTGTCCCGGAAAGCCCTGGCCTGCGGCTTGAACATGCGCGGCACAGGTCATGGTCAGGCCAAAGCCACCCTCTGCGCGCATGGTCAACCAATGGTATTCATCATCAGACAGTGTGCCGTCGAGATGGCTCTGAAGATTGGTCAGTGGCGCCAGAACAAAACGATTTTTGAGCGTCTTGCCGCTGTTAAAGGTCAGTGGATGGTAGAGGTTGGTATCAGGCTGAGTCATAAAAGATTCTTATTATAGGAGTTAATTTTGGGGTGGAAATTCTTGCACAGCATTGGCGTGTCGTGCAAAGCGTATTTTTTCGCCGCCATGCACCTGATCGCGATCGGGCCAGGGCCAGCCACCAAACTGAGTGCGTTGATAGTCATCAAAGGTTGCCAGCAACTGCTCGCGGCTATTCATAACAAAAGGCCCATGTTGGGCCACGGGCTCGGCGATTGGTTGGCCTTCAAGAATCAGCAAAAAGGCGTCTTGCGCGCCGTTGTTAAATTGCAGTGTGGCACTGCAGTCGGCCTCAATGCCCTGGCCAGCGCTCAAGTTATGGTCTTCAACCTGCAACTGCTCACCGCGATAAAAATAGATCATGCGGTTAACGTGAGAGCTGTTTGAGGCGGGCAGTTGCCATTTACCCTGAGCGTCAATTTTGACCGTCCAGATTCTAACGTGATTGTTGCTGTCTGCCGCCCAGGAATTGGGCGGCGGCGCCAGTGCGGCTTTTGCTGCGCTATTTGTTGTGGATGAATAGCTGCCGGCAATTAAATCGATAGTGGTTTTACGCCCATTGCTATCCAGCAGCTCTATCTGAGGCGTCTGCTCACGCCACAACATCTTGAAATGCGGTGCCACCATTTTTGAGCGAGCGGGCAAATTTAACCAGATCTGAAACAGCTCCATGGGGTTGTCGCTGTCCTGGTTTAACAGCGGAAACATCTCCGAGTGCTGCACGCCCGCACCGGCGGTCATCCACTGGGTATCTCCGGCGCCATAACGCCCTGCGGCGTTCATCGAATCGGCATGATCGACAAAACCCTGTTTGACTACGGTGACGGTTTCAAAACCGCGATGGGGGTGGCTGGGAAAGCCTGGCACCCGCGCACCGTGATACATCCGCCATCCGTCTTTAAGAGTGAAGTCTGAACCAATTTCACGGCCGGCAAGAGAGGCGTCGGGCCCAAAGACGTCGTTGCCCCGAGGGTACAGGTCTCGGTGATGGGCGCAAAACAGAAACGGGTCCGCCGTTGGCCAGTGCAAGCCAAGGGCGAAAACCTGTCTGATCGTGGAGTGAGTCATAGTCTTTGCTGTGAGTGAACGTTATTCACCTGGCTTGTAGCGCCGAGTGATGTTGGCTTTTCGCTGTTCGTTATCAAACAGTGGGTCATGCAAGATCTCGGCGGCATAATCCTCGGCCTGATCGCTGTAGTGCGGTGATTCAGTATCCAGTGTAGCAGCACCAAACTGATGAACTCCACGGACTTTTTGCACGCCCTGCGCATCCCACGAGACAAAATAATACAGGCCATCTCCGGCGATATTGGTTTGATAGCCATCCTCTTCGAGACCCTTAGCATAGATTGCGCGCAGGGTGTCGGGGCCGCCACCGACCGGCAAATTAATGTCGCCGCGGACATGGCGATTGATATCGCCCCACAGTGGATCAACTCGCCCGACGGCCGCAACCAGTTTGTCGGCGCAATTGTAGAATACCCCGCCGACATCCGGGATTGGTTGACCCTTTTGTTCCGCCAGCCACTCGGCCGCGATAACACAGGTCGACATTGCCGCACCGCGGTTATTAACATCGGTCGATAGATCCCAGTCGCGAATCACAGTTTGGGCATCGCGATAAATCTGTTTAGCCGAGTCATCCAGAGATAGATTAATCGCCCCTTGCAGATAGTGCACGGCGCGGGAGTTAGGACTAAACATCTTGTCGTGTTTGATCGCCGAGAACTCCTGCTCTGAAATTGGGCTGAGCTCGGCAAACAGTTCCAGACCGCGCACCGCGCGATTGGTCATGCGGGTCGGAAAGCCATCTTCCGGACGATAGTCGGACGGCTTAGGATTGTCTGCCTCGCCGCTAACAAAAAACGGACTCTGGTTGGCACTGTGTACAAATCCAGACGCGGGATTAATGACCTGCGGTAGTTTGTCGAAGGGCATATAGTCCTGCCAGATCAGGCTGCTGTCGTCACCCGGCAGATACTGCGCCCAGTCATAGCCGGCAGCGCGTTGCGGGGTTAATGAATTGTGCACAAACATAATGTTGCCGTCGCGATCGGCGTAGACAAAGTTAAAACTGGCAAAGCTGTGAATACGCAGTGCATCGCGCCACTGTTCAAGGTTTTGCGCCTTACTCATTGCCAGCCACTGCTCTACTTGACGCATCTTGCCCATACCAGCATAGCGGATCGCATAGGTACCATGGTCGGTCTGCAACACTGGGCCATGAGCCGAGCGCAGACCCAGTTCGGTGACAGTCCAGGGCAGGAAGCCGAACAATTTCACTTTGATCTTGAGTTCAGTTGCTTCAAGCTCGTGCCACGCACCGTCCATGCGATAGCGCAGCGGGTTTTCCGGGTCGACATCAAGCACATAGACGTCTACGAGATCCGGTTTATTAACTGTTGCACCCCAGGCGATATGTTCATTAAAACCGACCCCCAGGGTTGCACTGCCGGGGAACAGGCCACCCATCGCATTGAGGCCCTCGCCACTTTGAATATGGGCTTCATACCAGGCTACGGGTCCGGTGGTTGGTTGGTGTGAATTGATCGCCAGGCGGGTTGCACCCTCGCTACTGTTAGACGGCGAAATGGCCATCGCATTGGAACCCACCGGCAAATTGTTGAGGGTTACGCCGCCGGCCGTGCTGATCGGCCGCTGCCGCTCACTGCTCATCACTTCTTGCAGCACATCAGCAAAACCGTAAAACAACAGATGACGGAACATATAGCCGGCGATCATATCCTGACCGGTAATCGGCAGCTCGGCCACGCCTCGCTCGGGGTGTCTGGCAGCGTAGTAATTCAGGCCGTCGGCATAGGCTTCGATATAGGCGCGAACCTCGGGTGACAAACTGCTGTAGTTGGCGTCAATGTCATCCCAGATACCCAGCCACTTGACCAGAAAGTCGGTCACGGCTGAATCTTTACCCTTGGTTGCTGCGGCGGTACCGCGATAAAAATCGATCGTGTCATAGACCAGTGCCCAGTTATCCTCGGCCTGGGCATAGGCAAAGCCAAATGCAGTGTCGACATCGCGCTCACCAATGATGTGCGGTACTCCCCGAACATCTCGTTCGATCACCACGTTGTATTGATCCGCAAGCTGCAGATAATCAGTGGTTGGTGGCTTATCAGCGCAACTGCTTAGCAGCAGAGCCGCACAGGAAATGAACAACGTGAGTATCAATCTGGGGGAAAAAGTCATTGCGGGAGATCCCTATTTATTATTGTTGTCTGGGCTTTACGTCACCTGTCTGGCAGGAGATTGATTTCTCTCTATTGTGCGCGGTTTTTGCCCGCTCGCCTAGTACTGTGCTGTGTTTAGAGATTGGTTATAAAAATGTTCAGCTATCGAACCTTTGACCGTGCAAAATGTCATAGCCTGCGCCAAACAGCGCCACAGAATCGCAAATAGCAGCCCAGATACGCTGGTTTTTTTAAAATGAGTTCTCGAGATTTCAATCTGTCCCACTCGATGCATCGACAACCCTTAGCTTATTTTAAACAAGCGGTGTCGGTGAGTATTTTGGTGCATGGAGTGGTGTTGCTGATATTGGTGGGCCGAGATGGTTTATCGGATAAATCTGTTGAAACGCAACAACAGACGATTCAGATTCAGCTGCATAGGCCTGCGCAGCGAGCGATTCAAACCACACAGACAGAAACCCGGGTGCTGGAAGCCGATGCTGTCAGTGATAGGGGTGACGTAAAACGAGAAAACAGAGTAAAACGAGAACAAAGAGTAAAACCAGAACAGGCCCACCAGATTCCTGCTGCACGCAATGTGCCCGCGACTAAATCGGCTCCAGTCCTCTCAGCATCTGTACTTCGGTCAGAACAGCGGCGGCTGCGCGAGAGCAACGAGTGGTTTGCCACTGGATGCAATCCGGCGGAAAAATATTCTCAGATCCGTCAATGTGCAGAGGATTTTACAGCTGATCAGGCCAGCGTGGTTGCGCGACGTTTTCAGGGCGCGGTAGGACAACTGTTTTCTCAGTCCTCTGAGACGGTTATGACTGCGTACCACAGGGATATGATGCGGGTTGAGAAGTTAGTTTTTGAGATCGAAATGCTCGACCAAATGTTGAAAGCGGGTGGGGCCAACAGTGAGACATTGCTGCAACAGCAGCATTTACTTGCGGATGAAGTTCTGAGAATCGACCATCGCTACGACTCGGTTAACCTTTTGAAGGTGCTTGGATCAGGTATTAAGATTTTCAACAATGCGGTAGAGGCCGCCAAGGCAGCCGCAGAATAAGCTCGAAGCCTCAAGCGCGCTGCCAATAGCGCAGCTGCGCTGCGTCTAGGCTGCTGCTGAGGTTTCGGAAATTTCTTCCTCAGCGTGCAGCACAGATCCTACAGGCATGGTTGCCGCCTGCAACACACTCTGTACTTTGTACTCCTCGGGCAGTGCAGGAATGGTCAGCACACGCCAGATACTGATGCCGCCGAGTAGCAACAGACATGCTGCGAGCAGAATAAAGAATGATTGCACACCAAAAATATCGAGCCAGAAGACCGCCGAAATAGGTCCTGTAATCGAGGTCAGCCCGGCGATTAGAATCACCGTACCGCTGGCAGGAATAATCTCTTTGGGTCGCAGGTGATCGTTGGTGAGTGCAACCACCAGAGAGTAGAGCGATAACGAGAACCCTCCAAACAGGAAGATAAGAAAATAGAGCGTTGCCGAGGCCTGACTTTCGAAGCTGATAAAAATCGCCACTACCACTGCTGCAAGGCAAGAGAATCCCATTACCCAACGGCGGTCAACTTGGTCTGAAAGCTTCCCCAGCGGCCAAGGGAAGATCATGCCGCCAGCCATCATTGCACCCATAAAATTGGCTACCTCAGAGATCGTAAATCCGAGCTTGGCGGCATAGACTGCCCCCATGCCAAACATAATGCTCGAGACCCATTGCGAGAGCACAATGCCGGTGACCCCCATTGGTGTGCGACGCCATAGATGGCCGATGCTGACACGTTCGGTTTCTTCCAGTGGTGGCGCGGCGATAACTGACAGCAGAATAGGCACCGCCGCCACACTGACCATTACCGAAATCAAAATAAACAGGGTGTGCCCCGCTGGGTCAGCGATATTGAGCATAAATTGACCCGCGCAAATGCCAGACAGCAAAATGGCAGTATAAATCGCCAAAATTTGACCACGGGTTTCGTTGCTTGACGCTTGATTAAGCCAGCTTTCTGCCACCACATAGATAGTCGAAAAAGCAAAGCCGGTCAGCAGGCGCATAAAGGCCCAGCCCCAGGGATTGACGTAGATGGAGTGGATCAGAATGGTTACTGAGGCTACAGCGGAGAGCGCCGCAAAGATGCGGATGTGGCCAACTCTATGGATCATTTTGGGAGTCAGTAATGATCCCGCCAGAAAGCCGGCGAAGTAACATGACATCAGCAAACCGATCAGATAATCTTCAAAACCTTCGATTTCCGCGCGAATCCCCAGTAGGCTGCCTTGAACGCCCACGGCGAGACCGATCAGAGCAAGTCCGATCAGCAGGGGCCAAAGACGAATCATGGTGACAAATGTCATAGCAAAGACCGAAAACCAAAACGCTGAAAAATGCCGACTACAGTACAGCCAAAAAGAGGATTCGCAAAGCACCTTTTAGCCTTAAATAGCCCTATAATTAGCTTTTTTGAAAGACACCAACCTCTAAAAAGTGCCCGTTGCACGTGTGAGCCTCTATGTCTGATGTTATGAAGTCCGATCAGGTCGAAAAACATATCCGTGCCTGGCTGCAGCGCTTTATTGTTGACCTTAATCTGTGCCCCTTTGCTCGGCCTCTGATTGCTGATCCCGCTCTGCGGATCAGTGTTTGTAATGCGGATAATTTGGCTGATCTGCACCATGCATTTTTATCAGAGCTGGATATGATCCAGCAGAGTAGCGATCAGCTGGTTGCCACCAGTCTGATGGTAATGCCTTGTGTTCTGGACAATTTTGACGAGTATCTCGATTTTCTGGGGCATGCAGAAATTTTGCTCGAAGAAGCAGGGCTGGATGGCATTATCCAGCTTGCCAGCTTTCACCCTAAGTATCTCTTTGCCGATGAAGACCCCAATAGCCCGAGCCACTACAGCAATCGCGCGCCCTATCCGACGATTCACTTTTTGCGCGAGGAGATGGTTTCTGCGGCGCTAGAACATGTGTCCAATCCGGAGCAGATTCCTGAGCGCAATATTGCCTTGCTGGCGGGAATGGGTCTTGAAACTGTTGAGGCGCGTTGGCGTGGCTTGACCGCCGACGACCACAATAACCTGTGAAAAATCCGGATGTGATTATTATTGGCGGAGGTGCCGCCGGCCTGTTCTGTGCGTTCACCGCCGGTCAGCGCGGACTATCGGTGCTGGTGCTCGACAGCAGCAATAAGGTAGGTAAGAAAATTCTTATGTCCGGGGGTGGGCGCTGCAACTTTACCAACCTCGATATCACGCCGGAAAACTATCTCAGCCAAAACCCGCATTTCTGTATCTCGGCACTTAACCGCTACAACCAGTGGCAGTTTATTGAGATGGTCGAACGCCACGGCATTGCCTATCACGAGCGCAAACACGGCGAACTGTTTTGTGATAACTCGGCAAAAGAAATACTCGCCATGTTGCTCGACGAGTGCGAAGCCGCCGGCGTGCAAATACAGACCCACTGTGAAATCAAG
>Ga0255752_10005139_pt1 | contig 12846 bp, 9 predicted proteins | sample 011ome_25_FD_179952 | JGI IMG/M metagenome (GOLD analysis project Ga0255752, IMG submission 179952) | Coastal salt marsh microbial communities from the Groves Creek Marsh, Skidaway Island, Georgia - 011512CT metaG (version 2) | ecosystem: Environmental > Aquatic > Marine > Intertidal zone > Salt...
GTACCAAGCAGGAACAGAATAAGTGCCAGCATGCTGCAGACGATGACCAGCCGTAACAACATACCGGTCAATAGAGAATATCCGGGCTGACTATCGCTGGTAAGTGTTTTCAGGGAGCGCTGCATCAGCCAGAGAAAGATACCCGCCAGCACTACACCGCAAGCAAATGTTGCCAGGTAGAGAGGGTATTGCTCAATCATGGTGTCGCTCCTCCTTGATCCAGTACCAGGCATTCAGGCAACCCAGCAGTATGCCGGCAAACAGCAGGGTCAGGGTCCAGGAGAAGGTCGCGGGCCAATGCGAGTCCAGCCATTTCCCCAGGGTAATCCCTGCCAGGGTGGGTATGGCAATGGACCAGCCCACCATGCCAAACATACCCATCCAGAACATAATGCCCCGATCCTCTTTAAGCATAAGCTTGCGCGCAGTTTTTCGGGCTATCTGGTGCTGGAATGATTGAGCAGGTTTTTTACCTGGAGAGCGTTCCTGATTAACCATGCAGCTGCTTCTCCAACTGGATGAAATGCCGCAGCGTATTGGCCTCCAGGCGTGCCAGGACACTATGGGCATTGCGTTCCTGTTCATCCAGTGTAAAAAACTGTTGTTCAAGTGTACTTTTGATAGAAACAAGGTCTTTTCCTTGGATGGCATTGAATGTGGAAATCCTGACCTCCCGCTTTATTTTCAGCAGACAGCCATGGTTGATGGCAAACAGGGACTCGGTGTTGGCCTGGTTCGTGAACACCAGGAGGCCGGGTACCAGCGTTGCAACGAAATCCATGTGCCGGGGCAGCAAGCAGAAAAAACCATTACTGGCCTCGGCTATGACCTTTACAGCATCGGTCTCGGCGATTATGCCCGTTGGCGTCATCAGTGTGAGTTGCATGGTGGCGCTCATCAGGCGGCCACAGTCGTTTGAGTTTGGGAAGGGGGGCGTACTCCAGACGCACCGAGGCCACCGATCATATAAAAATCCTGTTCTGGCAGACTGTCAAGGTCACCATTGAGGATACGCTCGCAACCCTCCAGCGTATCGCTGATGTCGACTTGCGCACCAGAATAGCCAGTGAACTGTTCAGTGGAAAAAAAAGGCTGGGTGAGAAATCGTTCCAGCCGTCGTGCCCGTGACACTACTTGACGATCGTGCAGCGTCAATTCCTCAAGTCCAAGCATGGCGATAATGTCTTTCAGTTCATCGTATTCCGCGAGTACTTCACGCACATCATTGGCAATACCATAGTGGCGCTTGCCTACCACGCTTGGCGAGAGCATTTTGGAATTGGAGTTCAGTAAATCGATCGCAGGATAGAAGCCTTCCGCAGCCCGCTCCCGCGACAGGACAATAGAGGCTGACAAGTGGGCGAAGGTGTGAGTGGCAGAAGGGTCGGTCAGGTCATCGGCAGGGACATAGATTGCCTGTACTGATGTGATCGCGCCCTGGGAGGAGGAACTGATACGCTCTTCCAGTTCGGCCAGCTCCGACGCCAGGGTTGGCTGGTACCCGACCTGGGATGGTGAACGCCCCATGAGTCCTGAGACCTCCATACCGGACTGGATAAAACGGAATATATTATCTACCAGAAACAGGACATCGCGTTTCTCGACATCACGGAAATATTCAGCCATGGTAAGTGCCACATGACTTATGCGAAAGCGTGCACCGGGTGGTTCATTCATTTGTCCACAAACCATTATGGTTTTTTCCAGTACCCCGGTATCTTTCATTTCCCGATATAATTCCTCTGCTTCCCGGTTGCGCTCACCGATACCACAGAACAAACCTATGCCCTGGTATTCATGCATCATGTTATGAATCATTTCCGTCAGTAACACAGTTTTACCTACCCCTGCACCGCCAAACAGGCCGGCTTTGCCACCACGCTCCAGCGGCGCCAGCAAGTCGATAGCCTTGATTCCGGTGATGAACACTTCCCGATCCGTTCGCCGGCGATTCAGCGCAATGGGGGGGCGGTGAACGCTCCATGCCTGCGGGCAGTGGAGTGGACTCCCATTGTCTATGGTTTCGCCGAAGACATTGAACATTCTGCCAAGCAAGGCTTTGCCTACTGGCGCAGTCAGCATTGAACCGGTATCGGTAACCACGCTATGGCGCTTTAATCCCCGGGTCGCATTGAGTGCCAGGCAGCGCACCCGGTTAAGACCCAGATGGGTTTGCACTTCCAGCTTGATTTTGTCGTTCTCGCCCGTAGTCAATATCTGAAAGCGGGGAGGAAGCATATCGGGACATTGCACATCAACGATGTTGCCATGGACAGCGGCCACAAAAGGCTTCATGGATTGTGCTTTTGCGGAACTGCACGGTACTGTTGTTTTGTTAATCATGGATATGCATCACTGGCCTACAACGTATTGGCTTTAACCATTGATTTTTCACGTAGTTTCAGTTTTCGGCTCCTGACTTTTTCCACATGCTCAATAAGGGTGTCTACAGTGGCTTTGAGTAATTCAAGTTCCTGTATGGATAAACTGTCGAGTTGCTCCAGGTGATATTCAATAGTGTCAATAATCTGTCTTGCGGGACGCTGTAAAGGACGCATGAAATAAGCAGTAATAGTGGCAATAATGGCGCCGAAGAACAGCATGGAGCCAATGACTATCCAGATTGCGCCAAAAAATTCGGCGCCACTACTGAGTGGCATGTCGGCGATACCTGCTGTGGAAAAAGCCGCTACCCCCCAGTACAGAGCTTTACCATAGGACGTAATGGTGGAGTCCGCCATCTCCCTTTCACCCCAATAAACAGCTGCAGAAAACAGCATCCAAAGGACGATGAACAATATAATCATTTTCACCATAGGGGTACGAACCAGTACATCCTTGATGAAACGTTTTGCTTTTACATCCACCATGAGATTGTCAATCCTTGCTAACAGCCTTTAATATCAACATGGCGCAACAACGCTGTGAAAAATTGGCCAGAGCCAGACTTATGCAGACACGACGGCACGATTTGCCTGTTCATGATGTGCACTTACCTGCTTTAACATGGCAAGTACATCACCGGCTCCCAGGCTATTTTTACTTTTACGATTGGCCGTTGCCGCGACAATGTCCCCCATTGACACTATGCCGCACAGTGTCCCGTCCTGATTGGTCACCATAATGCGACGCACGCCATTTTGTTCCATTTTGGTCAGACAGCCTTCAATATTGTCTTCCTGATGACAACAGCAAAGATGCTGTCCCTGGACTATCTGGTTGACCTGCATTTCCCATAGTGGTTTGTGCTTGTGCAGTGCCGCCATGGCGATATCCCTGTCGGTAATAATGCCAACTGGAATGTTTTTGTTATTCACCACTGGCACCGCACCGCAATCGTTATCCCACATAAGGCGGGCAACCTGGTCCAGGCTGGTATCCGGACTACAGCTCGTGACATCGCTGCTCATGACTTCATTTACGTTCATTGAAAACTCCTTGGCGTGAAAATTCTTTTAATTGGTGTGGAAAGAATCCCGGTTAATATTTTTACCGAGTTGATTTTCAGTGTAGGTGCGGGGTTTGGATAATTTTTGACGCAGGTCAATTCGGGAAAAGAGAAAAAAAAAGTAATAGATAAAGTTGATCACTAAAAAATTGATGTACATCAGTTCAGCATGACTTCGGGTATTTACCATTTTTGCTGGTAATTATTGATTACGGGAAACGCTGTTATATGCCAGGGCATACAAGTCTGGAATATCTGTTAAACCACATTCCTGAGGAAAAACTCGAGAAACTGCTCGAAGTCCATGGTGTGCTTCCATCGTTTATTGATTATTCCGGCCATAGTGTCATGACACCGCTGGCAGACAGGCTGCTTGTGCTGGAAGCAATGGGCTTGCAGGTCAACAGTGAGCAGGCTGTTGATCGATTGCTGGCGCAGACCAGAAGTGAAAACCTGCAGCACTGGGTCAAACCAGTCATGGTGGCTGTTGCCAACGCAATGGTGATTCTGCGTTTCACCTGCTCCCAGGATGAAACTATTACAGCGGTTTTTCACTGGCGTATTGATCTGGAAGCCGGCGCAAGCCTGAGCGGTGAGTTCAGGCCTTGCGAGTATGAAGCCTTTGAATCCTGTGAAACTGACCATGGCAGTTTTGCCAGCATGGATATCCCCCTTGCGGTTGTTCCCGCCGGTTATCACCAGTTGTACCTGCACACTGAAAAGCGTACCCAGCAGGCGCTGATTATTGCGGCTCCCGAGCGCAGCCATGAACCCCGGTGGCTGTTGGCCGGAAGAAGACTATGGGGCCTTTCAGTCCAGTTGTATACGCTGCGATCTGCGCGCAACCTGGGCATAGGGGATTTTGCCGATCTTTACGAGCTGATCAGGCGGTCGGCGGCAGCAGGGGCTGACTTTGTTCTACTCAATCCCCTGCATGCACTGCATTTTGGTCCACCAGGTGTGGTAAGCCCCTATAGTCCGAGTGACCGGCGTTTTCTCAATCCCCTTTATATTGCCCCTGATCTGGATGAGGATTTCACTGACTCTGCAGATGTTGCCGTGTTTACGGCCAGAGCTGAATTCAGAGCGTTGGTGCGGGAACTCGAAGCAAAACCTGATGTGGATTACCCGGGAGTAACAGCGGTTAAATTCAGGGTATTTGAATTGATGTTCCGTTACTTTCAGGAATCCAGTAGCGCAGCGGATTCGGCGCGGGCTATTGCTTTCAGGGCATACGTGGAGGATCAAGGTAAAAACCTGTCAGCATTTGCGGCCTGCCAGGCTGAATTGCCCATGCCTGGTGTAGCGGCAAGTGAAGATCCGGATTTTCATTGTTACCTGCAATGGTTGGCTGAGCGTCAGCTTTTCGGAGCCAGACAGCTGGCACTGGCTCAGGGCATGCAGGTCGGTATTATCGGGGACCTTGCTGTAGGCAGCTATAGCAAGGGCTGTGAAGTGACAACCAATGCAGGCATGTTTTGCCTGGGAGCAAGGATTGGTGCACCGCCTGATGACTTCAACCCGATGGGGCAGAACTGGGGGCTGCCGCCACTGCGACCCGATGCGCTGGAAGCGTCAGGGTTTCGTCATTTCATTACTTTGTTGCGCGAAAATATGCGTATATGCAATGGGTTGCGTATCGATCATGTGATGTCATTGATGCGCCTGTGGTGGTGTCCCGGAGATGGGGACCAAAGCGCGAAATCTCCCGTGGGTGCCTATGTTCGTTACCCGGTAGATATTCTCTTTGCGATTCTCAGGCTCGAAAGTGAGCGTGGTCATTGCCTTGTAATAGGCGAGGATCTGGGTGTCGTGCCGCCTGAGATTCGCCGTTATCTTGATGATTCCGGGTTGTTGTCAAATAGCGTTTTTTATTTCGAAAAATATGACGGCGTGTATTTCAGAAAGCCGGAACACTATCCGCAGCGGACACTGGCCTTTATAGCCAACCATGATGTGCCGACCCTCAAAGCCTGGTGGAATTTGAAAGATCTGGCGCTGCGCGAACGAATTGCACTGCTGCCTGAAGGCAGCTCGCTGGAAGAGGCAAGCGCCTACCGCGAACATGAAAAGCGCCTGTTGCTGCAGTGGCTTGACGAATTATCAATGCTTCCCCAGGAGTGGCAGGATCGCGACAGCGGTCGTGCCTTCGACACGGCGTTGGCCAGTGCCATCTTTCGCGCCTGCGGTGCAACCAATGCCCAGTTGGTCTCCGTCCAGCTAGATGACCTTGCCGGTCTTGAGAGCCCTGTCAATATTCCCGGCACAGATAAGGAATACCCCAACTGGCGGCGCAAGTTGCCTGTGACCCTGGAGGAATTGTTTGAAAGTGCAGACACCAGGCAAATGCTGGCAGCAATAAACGAGACAAGGGACAAACCGGAAGGGAAGCCGCTATGGACTTGATGAACCTGGCAAAACCGATCCCAGCATGGAAGGGACGTTGTGGATGGCGTGATCGGGTTGTTAGTAAACGGAATTGGCATGTTGACTGCTGACGAATTAACACAAGACATTATTGAGGCCATTGTAAGCGGTCGCCACAGTGATGTTTTTTCAGTACTTGGGATGCACGTGGTGAAGGGCAATGCCGTGTGCATCAGGGTCTTTCTACCTGGTGCCAGACGTGTGCGCGTCAAGTCTTCACAGCTGGGAAGTCAGAAAGACTTTGGAGAGTTGGCTGTCATAGATACTGCCGGACTGTTTAGTGGCGTGGTCGCCATGGCACTGGGTAGCCCCTACTGGCTGGAGGTGGATTACCCTCTGGCAACAGTGGTGCGGGAAGATGCCTACCGTTTCCCGTCCCTGCTGGATGAGAAGGATTGTTATCTGTTCAATAATGGAACCCAGGAACGGGCCTGGCATTTTCTCGGTGCTAATCACCGGGAGTGCGACGGAGTGGCAGGTGTCCTGTTTGCGTTGTGGGCGCCAAACGCATGCCGGGTAGCGGTAGTAGGCGACTTCAATTCCTGGGATGGCAGAGTAAACCAGATGCGTTTCCATCCTGCCTGGGGGTTGTGGGATCTGTTCATACCAGGCGTTTCTCCCGGTGACTCATATAAATATGAGATTACCGGGGCTGATGGCAACCTGCTGCCACTCAAAGCCGATCCCTATGCCAGGCAAGTGCAATTGCGACCAGATACAGCCTCAGTGATACCCGCTCCAAGCAGCCATGTCTGGGGAGATGGCGACTGGATGAATTGTCGCGGTGACAACGGGCAACAGCACAAGGCAATTTCGGTTTACGAAGTGCATGCAGGTTCCTGGCGACGTGATGGCAACAACGGGTTTTTAAATTACCGGGAAATAGCCAAGCTACTGGTTCCCTATGCCAGGGATCTGGGGTTTACCCATATCCAGTTGCTGCCGATCAGCGAGCATCCCCTGGATGCTTCCTGGGGATACCAGCCTGTGGGTTTGTTTGCCCCAACCAGTCGTTTCGGCTCAGCCGATGATTTTCGATTTTTCGTCGACACTGCGCATCGGGCCGGGCTTGGCGTATTGCTGGACTGGGTTCCTGGGCATTTTCCAAATGATGAGCATGGCCTGGCGCGCTTTGACGGCACCCACCTTTATGAGCATGCCGACCCCCGTCAGGGACATCACCCGGATTGGGATACACTGATCTTCAATTACCAGAGGGCGGAGGTGATCAGTTATCTAATCAGTAATGCCTTTTACTGGTTTGAGGAGTTTCACATTGACGGGTTGCGCTTTGACGCTGTGGCGTCAATGCTCTACCTCGACTATAGCCGACAGGAAGGGCAGTGGCTGCCCAATTACCATGGCGGTAGAGAAAACCTGGAAGCCATAGATTTATTGCGTAATCTCAACCGCCGCCTGTATTTCAATTTTACCGGCATTATGACCATCGCCGAGGAGTCGACTGCCTGGCCAGGAGTGACCAATCTGACTGAACAGGGGGGGCTGGGGTTCGGCTTTAAATGGAATCTGGGCTGGATGCATGACACGCTTTCATATTTCAGCCGTGACCCGATCCACCGCAAGTATCACCATAATGAAATCACCTTCAGCCTGCTCTATGCCTATTCCGAACATTTCATGCTGCCGTTCAGTCATGACGAGGTTGTACACGGCAAACGTTCTTTACTGGAAAGAATGCCTGGTGATGATTATGCCAGGTTCGCGAATTTACGTGCCTGTTATTGTTTCATGTGGACCCATCCCGGCAAGAAGCTCCTGTTTATGGGAGGTGAATTCGCCCAACGTGCTGAATGGTCTCATGACAGCAGCCTGGACTGGCATTTACTGGAATATGACCCTCACAGGGGGATACAGGAACTGATACGGGACCTCAATGCGGTTTATCGGGAACACCCGGCGCTGCATGATTGCGAGCATTCCCATGAGGGCTTCGAATGGCTTGATGCCGATAATAATGCATTGTCGATTTTCAGTTATCTACGCAAAAATCGCCAGGGTAATTCATTGATCCTGACCGTGCTCAACCTGACGCCAATCGCACATCACAATTTTCGCCTGGGTGTATCTGTACCCGGTTATTACAGAGAGCTAATCAACTCGGACAGCACAGGCTATGGAGGCTCAGGGATGGGTAATCCGGTTGGTTGCAGCACCGAGAACAACCCTAGTCATGGCCGCCAGTGGTCTGTGAAATTGGATCTGCCCCCCCTGGCTGCGCTGATTTTTATTCTGGAACAGGAGGCATGACTTAAGCCCATGACTTTACTTTCTGAACTGGAAACCGGTATCAATGACCCACAGGGTGCCCATTGGGATGGTCATGGGGTTAACTTCGCACTTTTTTCTGCCCATGCAGAAAAGGTGGAGCTATGTCTTTTCAGCAAAGACGGGCGTCAGGAGTTGCGGCGCCTGGTTTTACCGGAACTGACTGATCAGGTCTGGCATGGCTATCTGCCAGGGGCAGGGCCAGGCACTGTCTATGGCTATCGTGTTTACGGTCCCTACCAACCGCATCTGGGACACCGTTTTAATCATCACAAGCTGCTGCTGGATCCTTATACCAGGCACCTTACCGGGGAATTCACCTGGAGTGACCTGCACTATGCCTATGGGCCAGATGCTGAAGACGAGGATCTCGGTTTTGATACCCGTGACAATGCTGCCGTCATGCCCAAATGCGTGGTGACAGAGGAGCGTGTAGAGAAAAGGATACGGGGCTTTCGGGTGCCAGCAGAGGAAACCGTTATTTACGAAGCCCATGTAAAAGGATTCACCTGGCTGCATCCGGATGTGCCCGAAGCATATCGTGGCACCTTTCGTGGCCTGTGCGATGAGAAGGTGGTTGATTATCTGAAGTCGCTTGGTATCACCAGTATTGAACTGTTGCCGATACAGTATTTTATTGATGAACAGTTTCTGGTGAATAAAGGCCTGACTAACTACTGGGGCTACAATCCACTGATGTTTTTCGCCCCGTACCAGGCCTATCTGGGTGGAGGTGGTATAGGTGAGTTTCGGAATATGGTTAAACGTTTTCACGGGGCTGGCATAGAGATAATTCTGGACGTGGTATTCAACCATACGGCGGAAGGTGACAGACTGGGGCCAACCCTGAGTTTTCGCGGTATTGATAATCTCACCTACTACCGCCTGCAGGCGGAAAAACCGCGCTATTACATCAATGATACGGGATGTGGCAATACGCTTAATTTGATGCACCCGCAGGTGATAAAGCTGGTCATGGACTGCCTGCGTTACTGGGTAACAGTGATGGGCGTCGATGGTTTCCGTTTTGATCTGGCCTCTGTACTTGGGCGGGAACACTATGGCTTTGATGCCGGTAGCGGATTTTTGGATGCCCTGCATCAGGATCCTGTACTGGCCCATGTGAAGCTCATTGCTGAACCCTGGGACATTGGCCCCGGTGGTTATCAACTGGGTAACTTTCCCCCGGGCTGGTATGAGTGGAATGACCGTTACCGTGACACGGTGAGGAAATTCTGGCGTGGCGATAACGCTGTGCTGCCGGACCTGGCCCGACGTATTCATGGCTCCAGTGATATTTTTGAACATTCCGGCAGGCGCCCTTCTGCCAGTATTAATTTTCTGACCAGCCATGACGGTTTTACCCTGAATGATCTGGTGAGTTACCGACAGCGGCACAACGAGTTGAACCTGGAAGATAACAGTGACGGGCACCGGGGTAACTACAGTGAAAATTTCGGTGTGGAAGGACCCACCCTGATAGCCGAAGTGAACGAGCTGCGCGCCAGGCAACGAAAAAATCTGCTCGCTACATTAATTGTGTCCCGGGGCACACCGATGCTTGTCGCCGGTGATGAATTTTGCCGCACCCAGCAGGGCAACAATAACGCCTATTGTCAGGACAACGAAATGAGCTGGATCGACTGGACGGCAATTGATGCACAAGGCAAAGAGATGCTGGCCTTTACCCGGCATCTGATTACGCTGAAAAAGAATAACCCCCTGCTTAACCTGGATCGCCATATCCATGCCAAACAACAGCCGCAGGACCCGGAAATTCTCTGGTTCAGTCCTGCCGGTAAAGAGATGCTTAGTGAGAACTGGGCCGAACATACCCTGAAAACCCTGGGCTACATGATTACCGTATTTTCCGAGCAACAGGGCTGCAGGGAGAGATTGCTGACGCTGTTTAATGCAGACCGCGAAGCGCTTGAATTTAAACTGCCTTCCTTTAGCGGGGGTAATGTCTGGACACTGTTACTGGATACCGACCGGCCGGAAGGTATACCGGAGGAAGTGATCTATCAATCAGAAGCCAGTATTCAGATGCCACCCTTTACCACCCTTATCCTGCAGGCAGAAAACCATATTGCGATTACCAATATTGAATCAACCGGACAGTTATTGTAACGATGAACAGGTACAAAAAAGGTCAAGAACATCATCACCCCTGGCTGGGTATGGATGAAGCCGCTGTCAGTCAAGACCTGCACCATCATTATCACCTTACCCTGGGCCGTGAAGATGCCGGTAATCCACTTCGTTACCTCTACCAGGCGGCCTCACTGACTGTGCGTGACAGGTTGGTTGAACGTTGGCGCCAGACCCGCAAATGCTATTCGCAGAAAGGCAGGAAGCAGGTGGCTTACTTGTCAATGGAATTTCTGATGGGGCGTGCGCTGACCAATGCAATTCTGAATCTTGACCTGGAACAGCCCATGCGTGAAGCACTCGATGAATTTGGTTATGCCCTTGAAGAAGTGGCCGACCATGAACGCGATGCGGGACTGGGCAACGGCGGCCTGGGCAGGCTGGCAGCCTGTTTTCTGGATAGCTGTGCGACTCTTCGCTACCCGGTGACCGGATACGGTATTCGTTACGATTACGGTATTTTTCACCAGCAAATCAAGGACGGTTACCAGATAGAAGTCCCGGATCACTGGCTGGAAGGGGGTAGTCCCTGGGAGTTTACGGTACTGGAAAACAGCAAGCGGGTGAAGTTTGGTGGCTATACAGAAACCTGGGAAGACCAAAACGGGCGTCCCCATGTACGCTGGATAAGTGACAATGATGTATTGGCAGTACCCCATGATATACCGATCGCTGGTTACAGGAACGATGTCGTTAATACATTGCGGCTTTGGAAAGCCGATTCGGTAGATAGTTTTGGTCTCGCCGATTTCAATGCCGGTGAGTTTGACGTGGCCGTCATGGCCCAAAACCAGGCTGCGCAGATTTCCATGGTGCTGTATCCGAATGATGTCAGTGTCAGTGGCAAGCTGCTGCGGCTACGGCAGCAATATTTCCTTGCCTCTGCCAGCCTGCAGGACATACTCGATAGCTGGTGCGCCAGCCATATCGATTTCAGCGGTTTTGCGGACCAGCATTGTTTTCAGCTCAATGACACCCATCCGGCAATAGCCGTGCCCGAAATGATGCGTCTGCTGATGGATGCACATGGTTTGCACTGGCGCGAGGCCTGGCAGATCACCACATCGACCATGGCTTATACCAACCATACCCTGCTGCCTGAAGCACTTGAACAGTGGCCGGTAAACCTTGTTGGCAGCCTGTTGCCGCGCATCCTGGAAATTATTCGTGAGATCAATCGCCGTTTTCTCAATGAGGTGGAAACCCGGTGGCCGGGGGATGAGGAAATAAAGCGGGCCATGGCGATTGTTAATGAAGCTGGTGAACCACAGGTGCGCATGGCCTATCTCGCTATTGTTGGCAGTTTTTCGGTCAATGGCGTAGCGGCGCTGCATACCCGACTGCTGGAGTGCGGCCTGTTCAGGGATTTTTATGCACTGTGGCCTGAACGGTTCAATAACAAGACTAACGGCGTGACACCACGGCGCTGGCTGGTTTTCTGCAATCCGGTCCTGGCAAAGTTGATCACAGCCTATATTGGTGAAGGCTGGATTTGCCAGCTTGAGGAGTTGGCACAACTCAAGGAATTGGTCAGGGATGAGGATTTCCGGTCACGCTGGCGCGCGGTCAAACTGGATAACAAGAAGAAGGTATGTCGGCTGGTTATGAAGCGTTGTAATGTGGAATTTAATCCGGCAATGCTGTTTGACGTGCAGGTTAAACGAATCCATGAATACAAGCGCCAGTTGCTCAACACCCTGCATATTATTCATCTGTACAGAAAAATCCTGAAGGGTGAAACCAGAAACATGGTACCCAGGTGTGTATTGATTGGCGGCAAGGCTGCACCGGGCTACGCGATCGCCAAACTGATTATCAAGCTGGTAAACAATGTGGCCGATAAAATCAATAAGGATATTCGTGCGCGTCCCTGGTTGCGCGTGGGTTTTTTGCCGGATCACGGGGTCACAGCGATGGAAACCCTGTGTCCGGGTACTGATCTTTCGGAGCAGATTTCCACTGCCGGCAAGGAGGCATCCGGTACTGGCAACATGAAATTTATGATGAACGGCGCGCTCACGATCGGCACCCTGGACGGGGCCAACATTGAAATCCGCGACGCGGTGGGTGAAGAAAACTTTTTTCTCTTTGGCCTGGCCTCGGATGCAGCAGATGCGGTGCGACGTGATTACCATCCTGATGAGATAATTAACGCTGATCCGGAGTTCAGATCTGTGATGCAGATGCTGGAGTCAGATTTCTTTTGTCCCGAGATGCCCGGGCTTTTCCTTCCGCTGGCCCACTCCATTCGGGATCCCTATGATACCTGGTTGACCGCCGCCGATTTTCGCTCCTATCTGCAGGCCCAGCAGCAAGTGGCAAAGACCTGGCTGGACCAGGAACGCTGGACTACCATGAGCATACTGAATACCGCGTCCAGCGGACTTTTTTCCAGTGATCGCACCATTCATGAATATGCCAGGGACATCTGGCATCTGGAAGCCTGTTGATGCACGTGGCATTCGTTGCGGCAGAAAACGCTGCGCTGCGCGGCGGCAAAGTAGGTGGGCTCGGTGATGTAATCCGTGATGTAC
>Ga0255752_10005150_pt1 | contig 12827 bp, 9 predicted proteins | sample 011ome_25_FD_179952 | JGI IMG/M metagenome (GOLD analysis project Ga0255752, IMG submission 179952) | Coastal salt marsh microbial communities from the Groves Creek Marsh, Skidaway Island, Georgia - 011512CT metaG (version 2) | ecosystem: Environmental > Aquatic > Marine > Intertidal zone > Salt...
GGGGTCGGTCCCGAGGTTTGCCTAGATCTTCTTCAGGACCCTGAAATATCCGAACTGTGCACCCCCATCATCTTTGGGGATTTTTCGGTCCTTCAAGCCTGTGCCCGGCAAACCGGTAAGCCCCTGCAGGTTAACCAAATTTCTGAAGATGATATTGTCCACGCTCTTGAGCATGGAGTGCACGACCTTGGGCTGATCAATGAAAATGATCTGGTTCCCGGCACAGCCAATGCACAAACCGGTCGGGCAACCCACGGATATATAACCTCTGCAATTGATGCCTGCCTGGCTGGTAAGGTACAGGCCGTGGTGACCTGCCCGGCAAACAAGGAGGCAATGCAGTCAGCTGGTGTGACTCACCCCGGGCATACCGAAATTTTTGCCGAGTGTACCAAAACTGAAAACTTCTGCATGGCCTTTATCTCGGACATGATCAGTTGCAGCCTGGTAACCGTCCATGTGGGCTACCACGAAGTGCCCTCCTTACTGACCTCAGATCGCATCTATGAGGTCATTTCACTGACCCGGCAGGCTCATCAAAAACTACTTGGGAAAGAACCAAGGCTGGCAGTATGTGGTCTGAATCCGCATGCCGGTGAAAATGGCTTATTTGGCAACCGGGAGGAAGAAACAATCATTGTGCCTGCCATTGAAAAAGCCCGCAATCAGGGAGCCGATATCATGGGTCCCCTTCCCCCCGACACGGCTTTTACGCAAATAAGAAGGGAATCCGTTGACGCCTATATTTGCATGTACCACGACCAGGCACTGATTCCAGTCAAGGCACTGGCCTTTGATCAGGCGGTCAATGTGACCCTTGGTCTTCCCATTGTCCGCACCTCCGTCGATCATGGCACTGCCCTGGATATAGCCTGGCAGGGGAAAGCCGACCCCAGCAGCCTGAAAGCAGCGGTTCGCTTGGCTGCCCGCATGGTTTGAAATCTTTACCCGAATCATCCGCTTTCCTCACCCACTACTGGGTTATCCTTTTTCTGATCCTTCCTCTTGGTTCCTTTGCCGAAAGCAAAACCATGAAGGAGACTATTGCTAACTGGGGTGGCAAAACTTTTTTTAAAAGAGGAGCTTTGGTCGAAGTTCGTCTTAATGGAGCAAAGTTTCTTCCCGGTCAGTTGAGCATTCTTTCATCCTGTGAGGAAATTACGGATCTTAGTCTCGAGCAAACCCAGTTAGGTGAAGAGGATCTTACGACCCTTGCTCAGCTGCCCAAACTGGAGTGGCTGAACCTTTACCAAACCAAGATTGGAGATAAAGGTGCCCGTATCCTTTCGAAGTCCAAAAGTATCAAACTCCTCCCACTGGGACAGAGTGGAATGACCGACCTTGGGGTCTTTCACCTATGTAAAATGAGGCAGTTAATCTATCTTGGATTACGGGCAAACCAGATTACAGACCAGTCTGCTCAATATTTTGCTCAACTTAAAAACCTGGAAAGTCTGTATCTTGGTGAGACTCAAATCTCAGACTTAACCGTCCAACAGATATCCACCCTCTCCTACCTCCAGAAGCTCTGGTTACATGATAGTAAAATAACGGATCATTCAGTCCCCTACCTTGCCAAGATTCAGTCCCTTAAAGAACTGCATGTCTATGCAACTGGAATCACCGATGAAGGCGCTTTTCTACTGAAAAAACACTTGCCACGATGCCGGATCATTCATGAAGTTTTTCCGCAATAGAAAAACTATTTTCCATCCTTCCACCATGTTTTCATCAAGGCGATATTTTCAAGGATCTCCTTCTGACGCTGTCCTTTCCCCGCTGATCTGAGAGCTCGCAGACGAGCTTCCATATCACTGTCGTATAACTCCATAGGCTCAACCTTTTGCCCCTGGTCTCCAGTGTCATTGACCCATTGGGTGAGATCGCTTCTCATTTGTAAAAGAACCTTTTTATATTTTTCATCCATCGCCAGGTTATTGAGCTCCCATGGATCACTTTTAAGGTCATAAAGCTCTTCTTTGGCCCGAAAGGGAGACAGCAATAATTTGTGCTGAATATCACTAAGTTTCCCTGCCTCTCCCCACTCCCGGATGGCAATGTATATATCTTTATTATCCTTGTACGCACATGGTTGCAAATGAGGGCGCAACGGGTATCCATTTTGGATATACTTAAAGCTGGGTGTGCGGATTGCCCGAATACGGTCATAGGTTTCATCACATCGGTCACGGGCACTCACTGCATAATCCCGAGCACTAAAATCAGGGCCAAAAAGAGGGCGGGCTTCCATATACTGGGGAATAGGGATACCTGCAAAATAAAGAGATGTTGCAGCTACATCGATATGCAGTACAGGGTCCTCCCTCACGGTTCCTCCCTCTAATCGACCGGGTGCATGAACAAAAAAGGGAATCATCAAGCCTTCATCGTAACAAAATTGTTTACCCCGGGCATGACTCACACCATGGTCCGTGATAAAGAAGATCACTGTATTATCATACTCGTTTTCTTCTTTTAGGCGTTTAATAATTTGCCCCACTTGCAGATCCATGAGGGTAAATGTATCCAAGTAAGCGGCCCAGTCCTCCAGCACCACAGGATGACGGGGATAGTAAGGTGGGAGCTCAACCTCAGATGCGGCGACATGGGGTATTGCTTTAAAATTTCTGGCCAATTTCCTCGCCTTCCCGCCACTGAGGCAGATTTTAGCAAAAAAAGGCTGCCCTTTTTCACGACCTGACCACTCTCCTGCATCAAAAACGGAAGTGTCCCATTCAAAATTGTAATCCGATTTCCCAAGTCTTAATTTTTGTCTCCCCTGTACTGAGCCCGCACCATGATTCGCCGAACCCAGGCAGGTGTAATAGCCCGCCTGTTTAAAAAACTCGGGGATCAGTTTCACATGTGTTGGCTTTTCAATTTTTATTTTTCCTCTTCCACTTCGATGGTGATGGGCACCGATACTGGTCTGAAACATACCCGTGATCAAAGCAGACCGGGCAGTGGAACAGACAGGGGCGGTAACCGATGCATTGGTGAAACGCACCCCCTGCTTAGCCAAGTTATCAAGGACCGGAGTCGTCACGAGTTTCTCTCCGTTAAACCCGTAATGCTTGGACTGGTCTTCCACCACAAGCCAGAGGATATTGGGCCGGGGAAGGCTGGCTTTGCTGTAAAGTACTGCGTTACCGAGAATAATAACAGCTGCCAGGGCAAGGTTGATTGTCTTCATAATATGAGAATTTAAGGGCCTGGAAAGGATTGAAACATACACACCAAATCATAATAATAACAGCTGCCAGGGCAAGGTTGATTGCCTTCATAATATGAGAATTTAAGGGCCTGGAAAGGATTGAAACATACACACCAAATCATTCGTCGAAATTCCCTCCAAAGAGGGAACGCACGAATCGGCCTGGCTTAAAGCTTCCTCATCATGCATGGCAGATACGGCCAAAACCGCTAAGCCGGCTTCCTTGGCGGAGCGGATGCCATTGGGTGAATCTTCTATGGCCAGGCAATACTCCGGTGGCATCTTTAAATCATTGACTGCCTTTTGATAGGTGGATGGATGAGGCTTGGGTTTCTCCACTTCACTGGAGGTGACAATGGTATGGAATAGGTTTTTAAGCCTTCCTTCTGCCAATACCTCCAGGGCGGCATCCACATCGGTTCTTCTTGAACCCGTAGCCAGGGCAATGGGGAAGTGACCAGCGGTTGAAATGACCAAATCCACCGCACCCGGCATGGCTTTCGCTTCTTTTTTTATCAATTTTTGGTAGGCGGCGGCTTTTCTCCCTGACCAGTTTTGAAAGATTTCCTCGTCATAATTAATGTTTGATAATTCTGCCATTCTGCCCATGGCAAAGCGTTCATCTCCACCCGTACATTTTTCAATAAAAGTCGGGTAATCAACCGTCATTTTTTCACCCATGGCTTCACAGATTGCCTGGTAATGAGTGTATTCACTTTCAATAATTACCCCATCCATATCAAAGACCACCGCCTTGAGTTCAGGTTTCACAGAAAAGTCATTTTGTGCGGGTGCCTGCATTGTTTATCTGGCAAAGAGTTCGGGGTAAGCCACTGGAAAATCCTTCATCCCTTCTCAACCTGCAGGTCAAATCAATCCTTAGCCGTAACCATAAAATTTTGCTCGGTTGCGATAGGGTCTTGATCTCCATAAAATTCCAGCTTTTGGTGTAAACTTTTTTTCATCCGTTCAAAAACTTTTGCATACATCTGATTTTCAGCAATGTTATTTAACTCATAACGGTCATTTTTCAGGTCGTAGAGTTCATACTCCGGGCGATGATTCAGTTTTTCCACCTGAGGCTTCACCGAAGGATCGTTACCGGCTTTTATAACCCAGGATGCTGCCGGAGAAAGTGACTTGGTTACCTGCCCCCCCTGTTTCAATCTCAAAGCCTGGCTCAAGGTCAGGTTGGAGGTGTAGGAAGAAAAATTGGGGTTGTAGATGAGGGAATATCTCTTATCCCGAATACTTCGGATCGGATAAATACGCTCTTTGTTATCGGATATAAGGCAGTTTGTGAAAGCACCATACACATAGGGGTGAATTGGTTGCTTGCTTCCTTGCAGGAGAGAAAGGAACGATTTTCCATCAAAGTCTCCTCTTTTGAAGTTCACCCCCAAGCCCTTGACCAAGGTTGGCACAATATCAGAGATCGATATTAATTCGGAAACCGTTGTGCCAGGTGTGGATACACCAGGCCAATGCATGACTAATCCAGTACGCAGGCCATTATCATAACAGGTCCACTTGGCAAAGGGTAGTTGGGTGCCCTGTTCACTGCAGACGATGAAAATGGTGCTCTCCCAAAGCTTTCGCTTCTCGAGCTCGGTACGGATCATTCCTACTAGCCGGTCAAAATTAGTAACCTCGGCGTAGTACTTCACCATTTCTTGCCGTAATTCGGGAGTATCGACCCAGTAAGGAGGAACGAATATTTTTTCAGCATCGTATGCAGAGGGGTTTCCGGTGGTAAACGGAGCATGGGAGTCATGGGAAGCGATGAAGAGGCAGAACGGTTGCTTCTTTTCCTTACAGTCATCGAAGAAATTTTGCGACCTTCGCAACAGTTCCGGATTGGCATCCACTGCTTTGCTGACATCCCCCAGTCTTTCAAAAGGATAGCATTCCTTGGGCCCAACATGGGACTTGCCAAGCAGAGCAACCCTGTACTTCAAAGGCTTTAGATAATGGGCGATGCTCCGGGTACCCGAAGCCGATTTTGAGTGATTAGGAAGTGTACCCGTACGCCAAGGGGAACGCCCGCTGTACAACTCCTGACGAAAAGGGGCACACATGGCAACGGAGCAGTAAGCTCGCTCAAAACGCACCCCCTCATTGGCCAACCTGTTAATGTTCGGGGTCATACAATCCTGATTGCCATAGGCTCCCCAGGAATCGCGGTTCATATCATCACCTAGAATAAAAACTACATTGAATGCCCGACCCGCCTGGGCAAGAAATACAAAGATAAAAAAGGAGAGGAGGACTGAATATTTCATTCCTCAGTTTACAACTTATCACTCCCAGTAATCCACCCTATTCCAAAGGCTCGGTCATAACTAGTTTTTTATTTATTATAAAATAATCCGCCTTATTCGTAAAGGAGTTGAGCACTTAGCCGGGCCTCTGTATTGCTGCGAAATCGGACCCAATGGGCAGCAAACCCTGGAGGGAACTTATAGGAGAGTTTTTCTCCTGCAAGCAAAGTAAAGGTTTTGAATGCATGAAAACCAGTCCAATGGTCGATGTCTATCTCAACAGTGACCGTACAATGCTTATCGGATTCCAGGATCAAAGTCTTCTTGTCATATCCAGTCATAAGGTAAGGATCTGAGGCAACACCTGCTTTGACCGATGAATTCTTCCATGGCCCTCCGGTCCCAACCGGTTTGCCAAAGCTCCATAGCTCATCAATTCCTCCGAACCAAAGAGCGGTTTTTCCATTTGGTGAAGTAAAGACACGTGCGGAAGGGTTTGGGTTTCTTGTAAGACCGGCAAGCACAAGCAAGCCATTCCAGGTGGCAAAATCAGAAATCTGTTTGTTATGAGTACTGATAGGTCGCATCTTGGTGTAAAGAGGTTTATCCCCGACAACCCAAAAGGGTACTTCGTAAAATGTGCCGTGAATATTAGCGAGCATCCGCTCCGACTCCACCTCCCGATGCATTCTTGGATACCCAAAAGAGAACCCTTTGCCATAAGCAGGTGACCCCTTGGGTAGTCTCAAAACCGTCCGGTTTCCTTTCTTTCCCACAATTGACCGGTTTTCCCGGCTGATAAGAATAACCGATGCATCGTCCTCTGAAAATTCCGCCTTCGGGGTAAGAAATGAACGGAGGGTTTTGTTTTTAAGTTCTTGGTTACGAAGCTTAATCCCGGGTTTCATGCAGTCTTTGGCTATGGGTTCTTTTTCCAGCGGGTTATACCTGAAGGTGACATGATCAAAGTCATAGGCCGTCCCATCCGAACTGAGGACAGAAAGGTGCCTATTATGTGCGTTAGGGAAAAGTAGGGCCGTGCTACTATTACTGTCATCAAGACTCGCGATACCGCGAAAGATCTCCCTTCCCTCTTTCGGGCTTCGATAAGTATCATCAGAGTACTGAAAGGACACGGATGCGTGACAGGATTGATCGCTGACCACCCGCACCCACTGAGCATCTAAATCCTTGGGGAAAATATGGCATGAATAATCACCGGTTTTAATTTTTTTATACGGCTCAAATTCACCGGTACCTCTCCGGTCCAATTCCAAGGTGAAGGCAACAGGGCGGTCTGCAACCAAGTGTACCATCCGGTAGGGGAATCCATGGAGAAGAAACGGGTCAGAGGGAACTCCCGCCTCCACCTTGTCATTCATGTAAATGGAGCCGGCCGCGTTTCGCGGGCCCCAATTTTGAAGATCCTCAAAATCACCAAACCATAAATTAGACTGGGGCTGCCCAACCATAGGGTTACCCTGGATACTTGCCTCATCCGTAGCCAAAACAAGTTTTCCATTCCAATAACAAAAATCTGGTATGTAACGAATATGGGATGCAATCGGTTTTATTCCCCCGCAGTTTTTGGCGGTGAAATCTTTGGGGAATGAAAAAAACATACCGTGCATATCCATCATCAAATCTTTTTGTCCTACATCACGAATTCTGGGCCACTCGGTAAACCAGCCGTGAGATGCATCGTTATTTAAGCAGCCTTTTGGGAGAAGGAAGGTGGTGAACTCCCCATTTTCCATGACCTGCAAGCGCAGGGATCTCTTATCCCATCCGATGGCCCAGACAGGATCGTCTTTTCCGCCCTGGGTGGGGTGCACACCCTGGGGACCGATGACCTCCGTGTATTGCCTACGCTCAATGACTTCCCATTTTTCACCGTCATAAGTGGCGAGGCAGCCACGATCTTCCGAACCTCTTTGAGTGAAATCTTTGGATACCTGCCAAAGCTCTGGCTGGTCCAGATGCCCAAAACTAGTCTCTCCATTATTACTGACTACGACTTTTCCCTGAGATGTGAACCCGCCCTTGCCGTGGTATCCGGGAATAGGGTCATGAAAGAGCTTTTTAAATTCCAGGCTGTGCACATTCAGCTCATAGAACATATTTTCCATATCGTACAGGTATACAAAGTTTTTTGGATCTTGGAGGTGCCGCATAAAAGCAGTCACCCGGGCAGGCATTTTCAGAGGGTTCATTGCCCGGACCTGCCCCTTGGCATCTATGGCATAATGACCGATAAACAATTGCCTGGATTCCTCATGAATCATCCGGGCAGCAGGGGTGCCCCCCACGCTCTCCGTATGAAGGGTCATGGTCATGTTTGTATCAATGGAATACAACTTATGATCTGACCCCCTGGGTTTATGTGGAGCATAGGTAATCATCCATAATTTACTGGCCCATGGAATGATTCCTCCGATCCCACACTCCTGGTGCCCATCTTTGAAAAACCTTCCGTCTTTGCGGCTCTGGGAATAGGTGGTTAGGTGCGGGTAGATACCGGCAATTTCCCGATTACCTTTCATCTTTATCACCTGAAGCTCTCCCCTCACTTCCCCAAACTCTGCCAGAGCCGAAGCAGGAGAACCAGGATTTACGGGGTCATCACTGGGCACTGCATGAATGGAACAAAAAATCGAGCAGGTAAAAATCGCAAGAGAGATACTTTTGAAATTCATTAGGGTTAAAGACATGAAGTTTTGATTTGGCTACCACTATTCGTGGAAAATTGTATACAAATACCTCTCCTCTAATTCCGTAATTTAACGGTTATATTTTCCCTTACTTTTTTGGGGGGTTGATGAAGCCTTTGGGGGCAGTCTTCAGTAAGGTATTAAGTTGTGATTCATTCATCCCCCATCCTTCCACTTTCGGGTTTCTTTCCAGGGTAAGATCGCTGTAGATTACTTCCTGTGGCATCCCTCCATGAATTTGTAAGGCAATTTGGCCATCGAGCTCGCCAATAGGGTCATGGAGGGCAACGGTTATCTTTCCGTTAATGGCGAGCCATATCCGGTGACCAACCGCGAGAATTTCATATTGATTCCACTGCTCCACCTTAAGGTGCTGCCCTTTTATATCTTTGCTTTTTGCCAAAATCCGCCTGCCATGCTCATGGTAAAGAGCACCCCACCACCCCTTGCCTATATCTGCCTGGTAGCCCAAAGCAGAGCGATTTACAAGCGGTTTAGAACGAAATTGGATACCCGCATTGGCCGCAAAGGGAACCTGCTTTACTTGGAGGGTGAGCCTGAAGTCCTGCACTTTTTCTTGATACCACAAGAATTGGTTGCCAATAATTTTCTGCGTTCCTTTGGTTCCGACAATAGCACCTTTTTCCACCGACCAATAGCTCATATCCTGTGCGTTCCATCCGGTAAGGTCTTGCCCATTAAAGAAAACTTCTTCTCCCTGAAGAAAAGAGACAAGAGAGAAAAAGAGAAAGAGCCTTTTTACCAAGAATAAAGAACCCACTTCCAATACTCTCGTAACCGAAGCCTTTACTTAAATGATAATTCCAGGCTTTCGATTAATGGCTTTGATTGATTTTCGGTTTCATCCGTAATTTTCAACTCCACCTGAAACCCAAAACCTGCAGGCAATCCCGCTAAATCTAGCTGGGCCGGCGTTTTCTTTATTTGCTTGGAAAACCCGGGAATATAACCGTAACTCTCTTTAAGCTCTTCCCAGGAAGTCCACTGGTCAACCTCGCCATTGTTCGTGCTGTCAACCCCTACCCTTGCCTCTACTTTCTCAACCCAAGGACCCGGGCTTACATAATCATTCGCAGTTTGGGTAATCAGGTAAAATTGTCCTTCCGCAAAACCGACATCCGGATCGGGATGCCCCTGGCCAATTTCCCCACAAAATTCAAAGGGTTTATCAATAGCAGATGATGTAAACCATGCCGTCCGAATCGATTCATGAGCAGGGTGAAAATCACAGAATAAATAGTACTGACCTCCGATACTGATCGCCGCCCAGTCTCCATATGCATCCTGCTCTGGTTCATGGATTTCGTAGGTAACATCGTTCGTCGGAAACCTTTTGGGGTCTTCCTTGGCCCAGTGCGGATGATTATATTTGGCCATCTTCCCGGTCGGCTTCGTCCGGTGGTCAACCGCAGGTTTTTTAATCTTAAAGGGGTGTAAACCATTCGGGCTCACCGAGTGCCCTGCCAGGGGGGAATCCCATGAATGTTTGCCTGCATTGATCGGGCTCCAGTCTTCATAAATGATATGAAATTTCCCATCAAGATCCCGAATGACTGCGCAGTCTGACCCATCCGATGGGTCGGCAAAGGCAAGGCCCATATTTTTGCCAGGTTTACCATCAGTCAAATCGTCATCAATGAAGAGATGAGGGTCCTGATCGTTGGGAAAGTCATAATAAATGTAAGTTGCCCCGCCAACCTGTTCAGCCGTGGTGGTCCACCGGGCAAAACCTGGAGTAACTGAACCGTGATGAACCCAGTTTTCCATGTCCCGACTTTGCCAGGCATGATAACCGCCCAATCCCTTCTCCAACCCCCCGGGTGCATTGAACTGGTTTTCGTCTGGGGTTGTTTTGAGAGGAATATCATATCCCTCGAGCTTTGCATCCTGAGGTCTGAACTTCCCAGAGCTTTGTCCCTTTTTTGCTCTTACCGGTTTATACCTGCCAAACATCCAGTAGTCCTTCGGTCCCTTGACTAGAAAGACTGGGGCATCTCCCATATTAGATGGGCCCACTCTTGGAATTTCTTTCCAGTTTTGCCAAATAGGGGATTGATCAAGAATAATTGATTGAATGGCTTTTTTATTCTTGAATTTCTTGAGCTTGGTTTTGAAGTGACCTGTTTTTTCTTTGGGAGAGACCAAGCCACCTTCAATTATAATTCCGTTGCTCGACTGAATATTCTTTTTCCAGCCCTCCTGACTCTCTATTTTCCAAGTCTCAGCGAAAAGGGAAGATGTAAATAATACGGCTGTAAGGGTAATGATATAGGTTTTCATGATTAAGAGATTTAAAATTAATTTAATCTTGAGGAATTAAATCCTGCAGGGAAGTATGATACAGTCCGGTCATTGGGCACTTTTTTACCGATCGTGCTCCTTCCGTTTTTGACCTCTTTGTCGAGTAGATCAATGAGTTCCTTCACCTTTGCTTTGTTCTTTGCCTGCAGGTTGTTTTTCTCACCTTTATCCTGCTTAAGGTTAAATAATTGGATTGGGGGTAAACCTTGCTTCTTTGCCTCAGTTTCCTTTGGAGCACTCCAACCACCACTACCTGCTGAGAGGCAAAGCTTCCAGTCCCCCTGCCTGATGGAGAAGTGACCGCTTATCGAATGACTGATAAGGGTTGAGCGGGTTGTTTTTGATTTCCCCTTAAAAGCTGGGACCAGACTAAAGGAATCCTCGCCGCCCTGATCTATTTTCTTCTGCCCGGTAATCTCTCTCATGGTGTCATACAGATCGGTTAGGCATACCAGGGCATTAGTCTTTTGGCCGGCCTTGATTCCATTCGGCCAGCGGGCGATCAACGGCACCCGGTGACCCCCCTCATAAATATCTGCCTTGTGACCGCGAAAACCGCCACTTGGGTCATGCCCAAATTCGGCTAATTTCTGGAAGTTAGCCTGATTGGAGCATCCATTATCACTGGTAAAGAAAACGAGAGTGTTGTCATCCACTTCTGCTTCTTTGATTGCTGCGAATAGTTCACCCATGTGTCCATCGACCTGCATCATGAAGTCAGAATAAGGATTCATTTTACTCGCACCCTTGTAAGGAGGCACGGGTACGATTGGAGTATGAGGGGCTGGCAAGGGGAGATAGAGAAAGAAAGGTTTTTTCTTTTTGGCCCGCTCTTTTACATAGGCAACGCTTTTTTCGAATAAATGGGGAAGTACCTCATCAATTTTAAAATCGGGAGCGATTGGACCTTCCCGATACCAACCATATGGATCTTCGGTTCTGCTGACTCCTTCTTCTCTCGTGGGTACAGCCGTGGGTATCCCTGTATCCACCCACACATAAGGGGGCATATCAAGAGAACCACAATGACCATAGTAATTGGTAAACCCGTTAATATCAGGACCATTCTTGACCGGTTTTTTAAAATTGATCTTATTCCACCCTTTTCCAGAAAGATCCCAGTCCCAGCCAAGATGCCACTTCCCGATCATTTGGGTGTGGTAACCGGCCTTGGTCAGGAGATGACCCACCGTTGCCCGTTCGGCCGGGATCAAATGAGTGCTTACCCCGCTGAGTACTCCGCGAGCTAACCGGGAACGCCAGTTGTATCTGCCGGTCAGAACACCGTACCGCGTGGGCGTGCATACTGAACTTGAAGTATGGGCATCATGAAAAGTCATGCCCTCATCCGCCATCTTTTGTAAGTGAGGCGTTTTGATTTTACATTGCGGATTAGTGGGAGAAATATCACCAATACCCAAGTCATCCGCCAGCACAAAAATAACATTGGGAAGGGATTCATTCTTTCCCACCAGAAGAGAAGGCAGGGTAAATAAAAAAAGGAGAATGTATGGTTTCATTTAGGACATTTGAGAGTTGAAGGGAATATTGGCAGGTCTAGGTAATTATCGAATCAAAAGAGGACCGACTTACCAAACTAAAAGTACAACCCGAACATCATTTAAATGATCAAACTTCTTAATTCTGGAAGCATGGATCCGGGTATGGAGGCTACTTAACTTTCATGACCCCACGCATGACAAAGTGATGCCCGGGAAAAGTACATACATATTCATAGTTACCAGGCTTGACCGGTGCTTTAAAATCAATCTCCTCCTCCTGCTTGTGATCAATTAATTTACTGGCCCACAGGATTTCCTTACTTTTAGGCACAAAAGCAACATCAAACCCGGCAGCACCCAAGTTGATGGCTGCCTGCCCGACCTCATCCGCCTTGCCTGGGTTAACCATGACCACATTGTGAGGCATGAAGTCAGGGTTTGAAAAGATCAGCTTTACCGCTTTGCCTGCCTGCACCGTAAACTCTGCGAGGTCATACTTCATTTTTTCAGGAATGGTTCCAATACGAACAGTGGTGAGCTCTGGCGTATCAGATATCACCCCCGATTCCTTGGCTTCTTCGATGTGCTCCTCCACAATTTCCTCGGCCCCCTTGGCAGGATTGGCGTTGTACCAGTGATGCTGTACGGTAAGGGCAGCCATGCGGGCATGGGGCTCAGATGACTTAAGAACCTGATTAAGTAAGCGAGCATTCCGGTAATTATGTTGCTGATGTACCCATAAGGCTTCCAGAAGATGATGGGCATCTTCTTTTTTCTTGGGGTCAAATTGCTTCATCCATGACTGGGTGGCTTTGAT
>Ga0255752_10005151_pt1 | contig 12826 bp, 7 predicted proteins | sample 011ome_25_FD_179952 | JGI IMG/M metagenome (GOLD analysis project Ga0255752, IMG submission 179952) | Coastal salt marsh microbial communities from the Groves Creek Marsh, Skidaway Island, Georgia - 011512CT metaG (version 2) | ecosystem: Environmental > Aquatic > Marine > Intertidal zone > Salt...
AGATGCTTGTTTTTATGTGGAGAAAGATATTTTTTTTTTTCCTTTTCTCTCGGAAAAACAAACTTTTCACATCTAACTTGTATTACTAACTCGTAAAAATTATATGACATAACTTACTTCTTCTTCTCTCTGCTTCGAAACGGCGACCGGAGCTTTGATTTCTTCTTCTTTTGTTGTTCTTGTTGCGGTGTTGGCGTCGTCGCTTCTTCTTCTTTGTGTTCTTCTTTCGCGTTGTTCGTTTCGTCTTTATTCTTTTCTTTTTCTTCTTTCTCGAGGAGAAGACGCTTTTCGAGAGCCTCGGCGACGACGCGTGCGCGCTCCTCTCTCGTTTCTGGCTTTGTTTTCAATACTTCTGCCTTCTTTTTCTCGTCTTCTGACCGTTTGTTCTCCGAAGCGCGTTGTTGTTGTTGTTGTTGTTGTTGTTTGCGCTCGCGCTCTTCGCGCATTCGCACGACGTGGACGTTTTCGCGAGGCGCCGGCACGCCGCTCGTATTCGTACTACTACTACTATTATTACTACCGTTGCTCGTACTACTACTTCCTACTTTTTGCGATGTTCCTGAAAACGACGATGAAGCTCGCTCTGGATGACTGATTCTACTACTAGTGTTGTTATTATTAGAGTCAAATCCACCCCCGCCGCTACCGACGACGACTGGTAAACTAAACCCGCGTTGTAACCCGTCGATGTCGACGTATCCGTGCGTTTCCAACGCGTACCGTCCAAACCTCGTCGTTGATTCAAACCTCTTCGCTTGCACTGCAGTCGGCACACCATTCGGCCCACACATTCTCGGCAAATATCTCAACGCCACGAACGTCGCGCTCGCGCCTTCGACGAGGTTGTTCCCGAGCACATACCAAAAGAATAAAAACACAAACGGCAGCCAACTGTTCGGCACTCGAGCGAGTCCCCCGAATATCGTCGTTTGTGCGTCTGGACTATTCGTACTGCTGTTCCTCGCAATATTCCCCACGCACATTGCGTACGTGGCAGATAAAACGCCCGGTCCAGAAATGTTCAACGGTGAGAGTAAGTGTCCTTTCCCGCCTGAGAACGGCGCGAAAACGACTGAAAACACGAACGTCCAACAGTTTATGCACACCAGAGTGAACAGTATTTGCCAAAAGCATCGAAACGAACCTAAACTGCGTTCGAAATCCGATATGAATCGATAGCTGATGTACGCGTTAAACAAGGCGCCAATGAAACCTGAGTTCACGTATAAAAGTGAACTAAACGTTCTGTACCACTGAAATCGAGTGAACACATCGAACGGACAAAACAACGTTTTCTCGTCCAGTTTGAGCAGAACGTTTAAGGGTAACGCGAAAAACAAAGAGAAATAAATCAGAGTTTTCGCGAATAAAGGCGAGGATTGGACGTTTGCTTTCACTTTGAAAAAGAAAGGGTGGAAAGATGCCGCGTTTATCATCGTTTCATGCGCTGCTGTAAAAGTGGTGCGTCGTGGTTCTGAAGAAGATTTGGTGTTTGTGTTGTTACCTAAAAATCCGAAAGAAAAGTAAGGCAACGCGCATACTTTCAACATCACGTCGTTTCAATAAATAACGAATCTAATAACAACACGCTTCCCTGGCGTATCCCCAAATAGAGATGACATTGTTTCGATGACTCGCGTTTGTCGCTTGTTCTTTTCTCGTCGTCGTCGTCGGCGGCGGCGGCGGGGTCCTATTCGTCGTCTCGCTTGTACTACTACTACTACTACTACTATCACTACTACTACTATCACTACTACTACTATCGCCGCTGCTATCGCTATCGCTCGTACTGTTAATAGTATTATTATTTATGAATCTTCTCCCTGTGGATGGGTGGAACAAACGTTCGCCGCACGCGCTGGCACCGAGCGCGACGTCGTTCATGATTCGATTTTCGTCATCGTAAATATCAGTAAACTTACTTTCTCCTTCCTTTCCGGCTATGAATTCTTTCACCGAACTCGCTAACGGATGAAACGTAAACGCGGCGATTAAAACCGCGGCATCCTTCGGCGGCGCTTTCCACGCGAAAACCTCTTTCCCGTTCTGGTCTAAATCAAAACAACGCAATATACCGTCGTCACCACCAGATACCAGGTGTTTCCCGCACGGCTCGATGTCGAATTTCGTTTTCGCATTGGACCGAACGTTCGGTCTTTGAATGTTCGTAAACATCGACCCGTTCACGTTTGCTCGTAAATCCCAACACAAAATCGAGTTTGATTTCCGAGCGCTCGAAAATAACGCTCTCCCATCCGCGCTGAATTTCAATCTCGTCACGCCGCCTCCCATTTTCCCCGTCTTTTCGTTTTTGTGAGGATTTGTAATCGACAACACGCAACAATCGCTCCCGTTAAACCCATCTCGTAAATCATACACACAAATACTGTTCCCGTTCTCATACGAACCGGCGGCAAATATGTTTCCTTCGCTATTCTCGATAAACCCGTTGTATTCGTTCCCGGTGGCAAAACAACTCGTCAGTTTCGATTGCGTGTCAAACCCGACGACTTGGCACTCGTGACCAGGTCTGCTCGTGTCCCAAACGCACACCCCTTTCTCCTCTCGTCTCCCGCCCAACACTTTCCCACCGTTACCAGTAAACGCGCAAGATATCGAGGGCACGAGCTCGTCGTTTCTGTTTTTGATCGAATACGAACATTTTTCTCTCGACGACGACGAAAGTATACTAACACCATCGTCATCATCATCGGACGAAGGGGAAACGTTGAATAACTTCACCCCGGAATCTTTCGCCGCGCACAGCGTCAACAGTGTTTCCCGAACATTCCCCTGCGCCGCGGGATACCAACACGCGTCGTAGTGCGACTTTGGCAGTTTCATTTTCAACGCGCACTTCAACAGCTCACCATCTTCATCACCATCAGAAGACATCATAATCATTTTCGCGGGCACTTCGTATACTCTCAAAACATCGTCCCCTGCCGTCGTCGAGAGCAATCGAGACCCGTCTCGGGTAAACTCCAAGTTGTGCGTCACGTGTGTCTCTGCTGTTGATGTTGTTTTTAATGTTGTTTTTAATGTTGTTGTTGTTCGCGCTAACTTTAACGAACTCGTCTCCCCTTCCGTCGTCACGACGACTTTGTCGACGAATGATTTCGGATGGAGGAGGCGAGAACGCATGGTTAAGAACTTTTCTTCGGCGGGAGGAGGACCGTTATCGTCATCGACGCACCTTTTGCGAGGAGGAGGAGAAAGAGGAGGAGGAGGAGGTCCCGTCATATCTGTTTTTGAAGGAATACACAGATTTTGGATTTCTGAAGAGATTTCTCCATTAGTATAATACTACTAATAACACACACAACACAACAACAACAACTTTTGAGAAGTATCTGAGAACAACAAACGACTTACAGCAAAGAGTACCATAAAAGTCGATACATGCCCCCACTGAAAGCGTTCGGCGTGGCGCTCGTGTCCGCGCTCGCTGGAGCGTCCGTGGTGCACAATCTTTACAAACCGGACTTGACAATACCTGGGTACGAGAACGAAGAAGAAGAAGAGAAAAAGTAGAGATTGAGATTGGTTGTTTGTAGTTTCAGAGCGCACACTTCTACTTTCAAGAGAGAACTTTCGGGAGAGGATGAACGAAGAGGATGAGGGTGTTCGCATCGGTGACGACGAGGATGACGACAGGAGGCCACTCATTGGTGGTTTTGAAGGTGGTGGAGATTACGTCGAAGAAGACCAGCCTCCTCCTCCTTCTGCCGACGAGAGAGACGACGAGAATACCAGAGGTGAGAGACTGCCGAAATGGTTCTCTCCGAAACGATTGCTGTATTTATTTTGCTTAGTTGCGATTGCGTTGTATTTAGATCGAGGCGTGGTTTCGTCCGCGGCGGTAAGCGGGCAACCGCCGGGAGGAAGCGACGAGGACGACGCGAGCAAAGACGAGAAAGGGTACGGATTACAAGGCGAATTTAACGTCGATTACGCCGAGTATGGCGTGTTACAATCGGTGTTTGTGATTGGTTTACTCGTTGGTGCGCCAATATTTTCAGAGTTGTCGAGAGGTGTGAACGCGTTTACGTTGATCGCTATCGGGTTGGGCGCGTGCGCAGTCGGGGATTTGGGGTGCGCGTTGAGTCCAAATTTTCAGTTCTTGTTGCTCATGCGAATCATCGTTGGCGTTGGCGAGGCAAGTTTTGTAGCTCTAGCGGCACCTTTTATCGACGACCACGCTCCAAAAGGGATGACAACGAGATGGTTGAGTTATTTATACTTGTGCGTGCCGTTTGGTGTGGCGTTAGGTATCGTGTACGGCGGCATCGTCGGGACGTATTTTGGATGGCGTTTTGCATTTTTTGGTAACGCGCTTTTGCTCGTGCCGTTGTTTGCATTTTGCGCGACGAGCGAGCCGATTGATTTGAGAAGGAAAGCGAGTAAGACGAGTGCGGAGCAGCAGCATGGTCAAAATCAGCGGCAAAAGAAAAACGTCGTCGAAGTGTTCGTGTATGATTCTTTAAAGTTGCTCAGGATTCCAACTTTTTTACTCACGTTGAGTGGGTTTTCGTGGTATTCACTCGTTCTGGGCGTGTTTAGCGCGTGGGGACCAAAAGCAGGGTTTGCGTTGTTTGAATACGAATTGCACACTCGGTCGAACGCGGATACGGCATTAGGGATGGTGACGGTTTTTTGCGGCGTGTTTGGTACGTTACTCGGCGGTATCGGCGTCGACTATTTCGCGCAAAAACGGAAAGAGTGCTTTCAAAATCAATCCTCTCTTCCTTTCCATCTCTCCTGGAGGAGAGATGTAAGAGAAAGAAGAGCACGGAATTCACCATCGCCGTTGTCTGTGGATCCTTCGGTTGCGGATAATCTCTATTTCAGCGCGTTCTGCTCCTTCTTTGCGTTCATATTCGTTGTGATTTCCTTCTCTTCGACGAACTTTTATGCGTTTCTCTTCTTCCTCGCGGTAGGAGAATCGTTCGCGTTCATGCTCCAAGCGCCGATAAACGCAGTAGTGTTGCGGTCTGTTCCAACTGATAGTCGTCCGCTGGCGTGTGCATTGTGCACAGTTGCCGTGCACGTCTTTGGTGACGTGCCATCGCCTCCGTTGTTCGGATACTTGCTCGTAAAATCGAACGAAAATTGGCGTTGGGTCATGAAGGTGTTTACGTTGTGTTTCGCGGTGGCCGGCGTCGTTTTCTTCGTTGGCGGAATGATTGCATCCGCGAGTGATAGAAATAATAGATATGATAGCAATACCGATAGTAATGAAGACGACGAGGAAGGCGAAGAGGATGAGGAAGAAAACGGCGTTTTAATTAATACAGAGGGTGCATTCGCAAGATAGTTTTTGCGCGCGCAACATGGGCACTAAGCGGCGAGTAAAGATACTCCGACTAAAAAAGCTTCTATACACTTCTATACACCTACCGTACTAGTGATGATGTTCTCTACGCCTTCTTTCGATGTTTCGAGTGAGCTGTAATGATTTCAAGGAATCTCGTTCCTTTGATTTGCTCGCCGCTCTTCTTTGGTGTTCTCGCTCGTCCGAACCTTCTTCTTCGCCTTCCTCTCCTCTTGCGTTGGCTACTTCTTCGTCCTCGGATTCCTCATCCGTTATCCCGGTGTCGTTTCCGCAAGCGTACTGACGCATGTTCGAGCTGCACACGTTTTCTTCGTTCACGGTAAATTCAACGTGCGACACTCGAACTGAATAATGCGTCTCTTCTTTATTTTTGCCTTGACCGAACTTCGCGACGTACATTTTCGAATACGCGACGAGAACTTTACACCCAACACGCAAAACCCACGGGTTATGAAACATCAATCCTGGCGCTATCCCGCTCCCGACAACACCGGCTACCGAGCCTTTCATTCTCGTCCAGCTCGCATCGAATGCATCCGCTCCGGCATCTTCGGAGATGGCGAGCGTGAGTTGCGTTCGGACTTTGTCAGGTAGTTTCACTCTTCGTTTGCGCGTCGTCATCGCTGTCTCTGAACCATCCATCATCTCTTTTAATACGTCTCGATGGGAGTTTTCTGGGTGACCATCACCTCGCTCTTCTTCTTCCTCTTCTTCTTCTTCCTCGCCTCCTTCTTTATTATTGCTGCTATCGCTAGTGCTATCAAATATTATTTCATCCTTCTTGTGGTCGTTGAACGCGACTATATGCACGTTTCGGTGGCGTTCTCCTTCCCCTTCTATTCTCCAACTTTGTGCGAAACTTTTCGCTCCAGGTTCGCGCCTCAAATCGCTAATCTTCTTCGCCTCGGACCATCGGTTGTACGACGAGTTTTCAGATTCTGTGACGTAAACGCCGCCGGATTGCGAGCGCAAATACATGATCAACTTCGAGTCTCTTTTGCCCGAACCACTACTCTCGAAAACGCTCGGCGCAGTCAACGTCGTCGTCTTCGCACCGACCGACCAGTTTTCGCTGCTACCACCATCTTCCTCATCGTCGTCGTCTTCGACGGGTACTTCTTCAACTTTACCTCGCGCCCGCCAACTCGCGCCTCCATCTTTGGATACTAAAACACCCGCGGACGTTGTTTTCGGCCGAATGGTTCTCGTTGCCGGCGTGTCCGCCTCTCCGTTTTGTTTCACGCGACATTGTGCTTTTCTCGAAGAGGTAAATAGTTCGCGCTTCGATTGTAAAACCGAGTTATCTCTCCAAAACGGAAGAATCAAGGTGTTCTCATCTTCAGCATTCTCCAGCGCCACCGCTGGATTGGCGATTAGTTTTGGCACGAAGTTCTCCTCGTAAATGGAATACACCATCGCTGGCTCCGTCCACGGTGAATTTCTATCTACGCGTCCTTCGGCATCGCCCGCGAGATTCAATTTGATGACTTTAATCGACCCTCCCGGGACGTACCGAATTCTACCTCGATCGCGATATTCGCACCCGCCGTCGGATTCGGCGTAAAACAGTAACAAGTTTCCGTCCTTATCGACGTGCGGCACTGGCGTCCACTGCGCGGTTAATTCTTCGTCGTCTACTCCTCCCTCCTCTCCTCCATCTTCGTCGTTGTATTTTGAAAACAACGGCCACGAGTTACTGAACGTTACGCCTTCATCCTCGGACGTCGCCATTCGCACGTGTTGCCCGCGTTCCCCTTCCAACGTTTTCCCGGACTGCCAAAAAGCCACAACCTGTCCAGACGGCAATAAAACTAGCGACGCTTTATCGTGGTATTTTATCGACGAGGTCCCCATTACCACTTTCTTCTTGCTCAATTTCCCAAACTCCTTCTTTCTCGTTTGCACGTTTTGCCTTTCAAATCGTTCCGGCGCTTCCAACCAAGTCGTTTCTGCTCCTCCATTGTGAACTCCTCTCGCGCTCCTCCCCGCGCACGGCTGTAACGCCGGGACGTCGGCCGTATGCGCACTCGTACTACTCTCTTCCTCGGGAAACGCAAATCTCCCTCCGCTTCCTTCCTCTAATCTTCCCAAAGGTTTCTCTAAAATCGTAGCCTCGCGAATAGTTTGCATCGCGTCCGCGTCGATTACATCCTCCGCGGCATCGTCCAAAGCTCGCGTTTTTGTCGTTCCTGACCTGCCACCTTTCGCCGGCAACCGCTCCTTCTCCTCGTCTCTCTCCTTGACCTTCTCCTGCTTCTGTTTCCGTCTCTGTTCGTAATAATTTCTCGTCGTCGCCTCTTTCATTTTCTTCGCCTTTTCGCGTTGAATCTGTTTTTGTTTCTCTTTCTCCTCCTCTTTTCGCTCCACGCATTCCTCGTACGCTTTTCCTGAAAGCTTCACGCACGATGTAAACGACGACGACGAAGCAGACGAAATAACAAAATTCTCCCCTTCCCTCCGGAACTGCCAACGACTTCTTCTTCGATGAGAAGAAGATTTGCCCAAACCTTCGTCGTTGTTGTTGTTGTTGTTGTTAGGATTGTTTTGTTTCAGAGCGAAAAACAGATTCAAAATCGAACAACAAAAGAGCGCGAACGCGAATACATTCAAAGTTGAAAACTTTGTCTTCTTTTTCTTTGAAGCCTTTTTTTTCTTGCTCAATAACTCCGACTCCACGAACAAAGGAGTTTGAGTGTCTCTCATCGTCATCGCGTTGTTGTTGTTCGAAACATTAGTAGTAGTCTTCTTCTGTGCATCTCATCCAACTCATCAATGCATTTTTTTCTCTCTTCTTTCTTTTTATTTTTGAAGAAGACATTTTGCAAAATTTTGTTCATTTTTTTTGCGAAATGGGTTTTCTCGCCGAAAAATTTTAGTTTTCGCCGAAAAAAATTTTGAGGGACAAAATACGAGAAGAAAGGAACAAAAATAGGGGTTCAGAATCGCGAACAACATGCATCACAAGGACACTTATCTGTACTTAAAACAGACTCCAAATCCGCATCTATGCCCCGCAGGGAATACCAGAGCTCCTGTGTGTGTGTCCCCCCGGGAGGGCCCCCGGAGGGAATACTAGACATAGCAGAGTACATTGTGTGTCTAGTTGTTTTTCTTCTCTTCTTGTTTGGGCCCCAAAATTTTTTTCGGCGAAAACTAAAATTTTTCGGCGAGAAAACCCATGTCGCATTTTTTTTTCATAAAAAACAACTCAATCTTTGACAAAGAAGAAAGAAGTGTGACTGACACACACAGTCTCCTACGAAACGACTAAACGACCTAAACGACCTGCGCGGAGGATATATAAAACGCGATGATGGAGAAAGGAACGACGACGAGTAATACTTTGACGGCGACGCTTCCGGGGGTGGTCTCCTCCTCTTCAACAGCAAGCAGACGGCAACAACTCGCGAGACACATCTTTGTCTGCGTCTCGGTGTGTGTTTTGTTCGTGCTCTTCGCGTCGATGCGTTCGTTTATTAATGTTTCTACTTTTGGGGGTGGTGGTGATTTGGACGACGAAGGACAACGAGTGAATGACGAAGTTTGGGACGGTCCAGTGCCGGAACCGACATACGAGGAAGGAAGGAGCGGTTTTAGTGATGATGATGAAAATGATGAAAATGGTGAGAGAAAGAGGAAAGAAAAATCGGATGACGACTTTGTGGAGTTTGATACTTCTTTGAACGAGCGGGGAAAGTTTAATCGAGACTCTCGAGTTGCTCTCAGAGGAGGAGAACAACAACAACAAGAGACTAAGCAATTATTTACGAACGTACCACAGAACGTGTGTCCGGGGCAACCGACGAAGAAAGGCGTGCGGAACGGCGCGCCGGGGAAAAACAAAGGATTAATCGAACGCAAGTTGGATAGATTGGCCGGCGACGGCGACGAGTTACCGCCGGCGGTCGGGCCGGGTGGAGATGAGTCCAAGTACGTCAACATTAGCTGCGTGTACGTGACGGAAAAGTGCGCGAATCCAACCACGGCGGGTGGACGAGGAATCATGCGACGTTTGAAATTCAACGTCAACAGCGAAGAAGACACGAAGAAGTTTTTAAAGTTGGCGGAAAATTTACCGTCAATTACGGAAGGCGCGCTGGGATCATGCGCGATCGTCGCTAATAGCGATAACTTGCTGAAAGGCAACCGAGGTGCGGAAATCGACATGCACGACACGGTTTTTAGACACAACACGCCGATGAAAGGATTCGCAAAAGCCATCGGAACGAAAACGACGTTTACAATTGTGAAGTCAAACTACGCGGGCGGTGGTGGCGGCGCCGGTAAAGCGCAAGGCAAAGGCGACAGCAAACCAGAACTCGCGTACATGCTTCTCAAAAACATCGATTTAGTCCCAAAATCTTTAAAAGTAGAAGGAAGGAAAGTATTTTTACGCATGGGCGGCGCGCATCCCATCGCGCGTTTACGAAGAGAACTCTACCAACTCTCCGGCACGCCGAGTAAAATGCACCCGACTGGTGGTTGGGCGAGACCATTGAACTTATTAGCCAGTCGCTTGTGCGAGCGAATAGACGTGTACGGATTTAGTGGGAATAACCGAGGTGGGAAGTATTTCGCCCGGAAATTAGAAGTTCGACCGGCGCATAACATGCCGTTCGAACACTGGACCATGCGGTATTTAATGAGTAAAGGGAAGTTGTGCGTTTATGGCGAGTAGTAGTAAACTCTTCACGAAAATGTAATATAAGAGTTCTTCTAAAACGAGGCAACACATTTTATTGGAACACTGGACCATGCGGTATTTAATAATGAGTAAAGGGAAGTTGTGCGTTTATGGCGAGTAATTTGCTCGTGCACAAAAATGTAAGGAAAGAGTTCTAAAACGACACATTTTATACGCGCTCTTCGTATTCGTTTACTTTGTGCATATGTTTGCGACGACAAGAACTCCGTGTGTGGAAGCAACACCTGCACTCACGAGGCGTCGACGACGACTCTCTACTTCGCCGTCTGCGCTAAAAGTAACGCCGTTGCTAAAAAAACGGCAAAAACTTTTGCAAAGAAGATTGACGACTGAGGCGTCATCAACAACATCATCATCACCAAAACGAAAAGAAGAAGAAGAAGAAGACGCATCATCAGACGATGATGATTTCTTCACCAAGAACGACGCGCTCGCGCGGAGATTACCCTTATACTTCGGCTCCTCTTCTTTAACTTTGTTACTGATAAACAGAGTGTTCTCGAACGTCGCGCCGACGTTAAACGCGGCGAGCTCGCAATCGAGAGCGGACGTTATAGACGTCGTTATGAGCGCGACGTTGATTTTAACCGGTTTGACGTTGGTGTCTATCGCGCCGAGAATACCAGAGACGGTGATTATGGATGGGTATGATGTGAATTACGTAGATTCTAGCTTAAGTGAACGATGTAAAGAAGAGTTGCGATGGTCCGGGAAGACGTTGCGAGAGGCGAGTAAGTGCGCGAGCGTGACCGTCGTCGAACTCGACGACGAAAAGGATGGAGAAATGAGCGGCGGTAAAGTGGTATTTTACGACGGCACGTGTTGCGCGAAAGATCCAAACGCGTTGTTCGAAAACGAAACGCGTCAAATTGGATCCGTGTGCAAAGAAGTGCTGACTTCGGGCAAGCAAAACTACATGGCCAACGCGAACTTGTTCCCCGGGAGATTCGAGTTCATCCAAGACGACCAAGAGATGATATCGTTGATAAAGAGTAACAATAATACCGCGACGACGGCAAAGACGACGAAAAATAACAATAATAAAAAGAAGGGTTTCGGTTTACCTCAAAATAGCCAAGCGATTTGTTGCGTCGCCGTCGGCGATGCAAGACTCCTCGTCTTATCCGCCGATCGACAGAGAGGTTTCACCAAAGTCGACCAAGCGTGGTTCGAACTCGTCGCCCAAAAGTTGGACAACGCTTTCTCCTCCGACGAATAGTAACAAAACGTAGAGAGTCTTAATGTAATACTAATAGTTTCATACAGTAGTTTAGTACTAGTTTTCCCTTCCAACTCGAGTATTGAATTCAACTCCATTTTGAGACAATTTTTTGGTTCAAATTTTTGAAATTTCATTCCTCTTCTTCAAAAGAAATACCTCGAGTGGTGTGTCTTGCACTTCAAACAAAGCGCGCGACGCTGTTTCTGTTGTTTCTTCTGTTGTTGTTGCGCAAAAGTTTTAATAACGGCCGCCCTGCGTTTAATATAAACGCTTCTTACATCTTTCTCTCTCTCTCTTTCTTTGTTGTTGAAGAGAGAAAGAGCCATCAAAGAGCGCTCTCATCGATCGATCGTTTTTTTGCCCTTTGTGGAAGTGCGAATCGAATCGAAAGAGAGAAAAAAAGATGTCGTCGCGTCCGTCGCGTCGAAACGCGTCCAAAACCGATCAGGCGAAACAAAAGTTGGAACAGCTGAAACAGCTGAAAGAAACGAAAGGGAAGAAGCGGTTGGACGACATCGACGGCGACGAAGACGTCGCGAACGTGTACGATGAGGTAGGAGGTTTCTTCGTTTTTGTTTTTTCTTCTCTCGTCGCTTGTTCTTGATAAAAAGCAGAGCAAAGAGCAAAGTCTTGCTGGTTCTTCGTTTGAATTCAAAAAAATTCAGAGGAAAGAAGCAGCATTTCAGAAGCGAAGAAAGTGTTCACTTTTGACACGTTCGCGTTTGTTTTTTTGTGTGCTCACACTGATTTGGGAAGAACAAGAAGAAAAAATGGATTTCAAACTTTTCATCATCTTCTTCTTCTTCTTCTTCTTTGCGCTCGCAAAACTCGATCAATACTCGAAACGACTCGATTTAGTATTCTTTTTGCTTCTACGAAACGCTCACCTCTTTTGTCTCGGCCGTCGTCGTGGTCACGATCATCATCATATTTATTTATCAGGTCACGGAGGAAGAGTACGCGAAACTCGTCGCGAAGCGACGGAAGGAAAACGCAAACTTTGTGGTCGGCGCGGAAGAGAACGACGAGTACGTCGATATGGGGGAGGAGGAAGATTGGACGCGAGAGAATCCGGCGTACAGAGACGACGAGGGCGACGACGAGGACGGTAGGAATAATGCCAATGCTAGCATGGACGCGGAAGACGAGGATGGAGGAGCAGCGAATGGGAATACAAAGTCAAAGAAGGAGCTCGCGAAGGAGAAGAAGCGCAAACAGTTGGAGAAGGAAAAGTTGAAAGCGAGCAAAGGCGTTGGTTTAGCCGGGTTAAAAATGGATATGAAGAAGCGAAAAGCAGAGTTGGAGCAGAAGGAAGCGGAAGCGGCAGACGCAGATGCACTTTTGGAGGATATTTTAGCCGGCGTTGATCAAGCCGACGATGACATGTTGGGAGACGCCGGAGTGAAGCCGGCGTTGAAGAAATCCAAAAAGAAGAAAGCGAAAAAAGCCAAGATTGCGGTCGAAGAGATGGACGCGAAAGCAAAGAAGAAAGCGGCGTTTGCAAAGAAGAAGGGCGTCGCGTTTCCGGACGAACCACCTTTGAATGACGAGGATGATGATGCCG
>Ga0255752_10005153_pt1 | contig 12824 bp, 22 predicted proteins | sample 011ome_25_FD_179952 | JGI IMG/M metagenome (GOLD analysis project Ga0255752, IMG submission 179952) | Coastal salt marsh microbial communities from the Groves Creek Marsh, Skidaway Island, Georgia - 011512CT metaG (version 2) | ecosystem: Environmental > Aquatic > Marine > Intertidal zone >...
CGTCAGACCAAATTTCGGGGATGAAAGTTGCCGCCGTAGTATTGGTGACGTGGTTAGTACCCAGTGCCATGTTAATTTCTCCTTAACACTATTTGACACGACCCTCTGCGTATGCCGCCATAATTTCAGGCTGTAACTGCGTGTAACGCTTTGGGTCAGTTTGCATAAGTTTAATAATATCAGCACGACGATAGATTTTACGACTTGGTGCTTCAGTAGACCCTGAGGTGCTTCCAGTAGATGCGGCTTTAAGTTGACGTTTACGATCTTGCTCTTGAACTTTGGCAGTCTCTGCTACCATACCTTGACGCTCTTTCCAGAGTGTTAGGAGTTCATTAGCGGCTTCAAAATCAAATTCTTTATCTGCTCGCTGATACAATTCTTGGCGTACTTTAGAACCGTTTGTCCATTCTTGAAAACTATTGTCCTGAACAATATCAATAAAGTCAGGATGTGTGTTTTGCAATTGAGACAAAATCTGCTGTTGTCGCATTGCCATTGATGTTTCTTGAGCCGCCTTAATGGTCGGATGATTCTCAATAGCTTTTGCAATTGCTTTATCAGGTTCATTAAAAAAGTCGAATTCTTCGTCTTCTTCTTTTTGTGGGCTAGTGGCATTAATCTGAGACTTAACGAAATCATCAACAATCTTGCGTAATTCACCAACTTCAGAACTTTGACGACCTAACAGCTTTTCAGCTTCTTGATGCATTTGGACGATATCTTTGATATCTTTTCCACGATACTTATCAGGTATGCCGTCATCTTCTTCAGGTTCTGGAGTGTCCTCAAGGGTTGGCTCAGTGGCTTCCTCGACAACTTGCTCATCTTCACCTAAGGGGGCGAACTCCTCTTGTTGATCTTCGGGTTCTTGATCAATTAAACGTGCCATATTGTTAAACTCCGTGCCGTAGCATTATGGATGTGATTTTGTAGCGGCTCTCTCGTGATCCTTAGCCCACTTATCATCAGCATCGGGCCATCCAATACCTTTAAAATGTGAGGAAACGCTTGAGATTATCCGCTGTGTAGTGTCGCCACATTCAGGACAAGTTGCGAATAGATCATTTGAATCTACCCATTGTTCTTCTATGTGGTTACAAGTTATGCATTTGAAATCATATCGACGAATCACTATCCGCCTCCATGTCAAGTGCATTTCTTATTCCTGTCTCAAAATGAATAACATTCATCAGAGTGTTACGCTGTCCTTTGACAAAGAATAATTCTTGTTCGTTTTTAATTTCTTCAATTTTATATGAGTCAAGTAAATCTGTAGCTTCTTGAACAAATTGTTTCCAACCTTGCGTCAAGAACAAATCTAAATAGTTCTCATAATATTTGTCATCTTCAGGACTCAATGAGTTTCTCCTGTTTGCTTATATATACTATTATACCATAAAACACTTGACTTGTCAAGAGGCTTGTGCTAATGGAGCCTTCTTTTGTGGTGCTTTAGTCTTAGATGCCTGTTCTTCTAGCTGTCTAAGACGTTCGTCGTATTGCTTAAGAATGGCATTCACTTGTGTGAGAATGTTATCCAACTCTTGTTTCGTTACCATTTTGGCCTCTCATTTGTGTTTCAACAATATCTTCTTTTGTTTCAATCTCACGTTGCTTAAGTGCTAACTCAGCAATTTTAGCACGTTGATTGAATTCTTTTTCGGTAGGATCAGCACCCATACCTTTCATGACAGCAGAGTACCGTTTAGTTTCACTGTCAATAGGCAACAACTCAGTTTCAACAGCATTCTGTTGTGCTCTTGAGACAACCTCTGCAGTCTGCGCTTGAATGTTTTCAATCGTAGCTTGCTTCTGTGCCATTTCCATCTGCATTGCTTGCATCTGAACTTGTTGCTGTTGTTCGTTAGGTTGCATTGCTTGTTGCAGTTGTGCAATAATCTGTTCACGATTACTTAAGTTCATATTGTCTACAATTGCTTGAATCAACATTGGGTACATAGGTGAATCCTGACCCATTGTTTGTAGCAATTGTACAAGCTGTGTAACCTCATACTCACGAGCAATAATACCAAGTGAGCTTGATGCAACAAATGTAAAGTCTTTTGCAGGATAACGCTCTGGATCAAACTGCATATAACGATATGCTACTTTTTCAACCAAAGGAATTAAAAATGCTTCTTGGAAATTAATCAAGGTACGCTTATGGCGTTTAATGATCGCTCCCAATGACATTGAAATACCTGCGGCTGTGGAGTCCCCATTGATACTCCCCGGAATACCTGCCGCATCAATAGCTCCAGTTGCCATTTGAACCATTTGTTGCAAATTGGCCGCTTGGTTAAATGTGTTGGCGTCAAGATTTCCAAATCTAAACGGCTGTAAGATTTCTGCGGGATTGCCATTCGTAAGGATGGCCTTGCCGGGTCGTACTTCCAACTTGCTTCCCCTAGGAAGGCGTGAAGCATCAACAGCAAGCATAGGATGTACAGTAAGCGCAAGTGCGTCAATTCTAGCTCGTAACTCCGTATCAAGTGCCTTTTGAGCGTTATATCCTTTTTCACAAATACCACGGCCCCAGAAACGGCTAGGTACGACATCCCACGGAAATGCAACAACAGGTCGATCTTGCATCATGTAGGGGTTTTGTTCTGCTTTTAACAGAATTCCACCATTAGCAATAACAATAATTGCTTCAACGTATTCTGATTTGTCCTCAGGAGTTTCTCCGTCATCGGCATCAGAAACAAACAAGTCACGAGGAACTTTACCATAGTATTTGGTTAAGCGTACTTTGTCGTCAGTATATTGAGTAAGCTCTTGGTCTGGCTCAAGATCAATATCAATTGCGGCAGACTGTACAGGCTCATCTCGATAAATACCTGCTTCTTGAGCAAGGTGTACTTGGTGTATTGGTACATATTCGTCAATAGCAACACCCAAGGCTTCTTTAATGCTTGTAGCAACAGGATCGATTAAAAAGTTCTGTGGCATCACTGGGCGAACTTTAAACACTGTCCGTGTGCGCTCAAGAACACCTACAGCAGACATATCGCCTTCCATGACAGGTTGAGTCGCAGGAGTTAACTGAAGTTCTTCATCAGCAATAATTTCAGCAACACCTGTACCAAATACAGCGGCATTCAGGATACACTCTGCAATGGCTTTTCGGGCGGCTACAAATTTAAAGTCTTCAGCCAAGTTATTGCGTAAAAGCCCGATATCTGCCTTGTTGGTATCCATAGCATCATCTTGAATGTCGAACCACTTCCCTCTTCCAAAGGTTGCTTCTTCAACCTCTGCTACTGCAGACTCTACAGCTTGCTGAAGGGCAGGGGAGATGATACGAGAGCGTTCTGAAGATCGCATGGTGTCTTCAGCGGCCCATTGACCTCTCCAAAGACGATAGTATTCGTCGAACTTCTCTTTATAATTGCTTTCGTAATGATCACGCCATTGGTCACACTTATTAATTACCCAAGACTCAAGGGAGGTTGGGTCGATAGAGTGGTTTTCATATTCCATGTTAGTATCCTGCCACAGGGTCTAAGATTTCAAAGTCATCTTCTTCATAGTCGTAGTAATACGACACTTTAGCTAGTTGATCAATGTAAGCCAAAGCATCAACCAAGTCATCATGCACGAGGGCATTTGGAAACTGAAAGAGTTCGTCAAGGAACGCAGGGTTCCAATCACCTTCATTCAGTGTAATTTGTCCGTGCTCAAAGCGTCCTTGCAAAGCCCAGACAACACGATCAGTTTTCTTTTTGTTTCCATGAGTCAATTCTTCTACCCTGAAGAACCGTTGTTTTGACTTCATTAAGTCTGTAAGGTAAGGAAGTACCGCATTCTTTAAGGCTCCTTTTTCGATGCCAACCGCTACTGGTTGATAAGCATCTACAGCCTCGAAAATCTTTCTGGCAGTCTTTTTGATATCCCATCGTCCATGTACAATATCCGCTACCCACCATCCGTCTTCATTTGCCTTAACGATTGCTATCGCTGTTTGGTCGAGTCTTTTGTTCTTAGACTTCGTTGCGCTTTCAACATCAGCAAAGCCCGCAAGGTCGACTGCAATATAATAATCCCCAACGTCAGGCTCTTCATCAGAAAACTTAACCCAATCCTCTTTGAAGATTTCAGAACCCAATGCTTCAAACGATGCCATAAACTCTTGTCGGAAGGCATACGACGACATTGACTTCTTAGCAACATCAATTTCGTCTGGGTCGAGTAGTGGGTTGTCATAAGACGTAAAATGCCACGCCTTATAAGTCTCATCGCCTGACATTTCCGCATATTGAAACAACTCGTAAAAGTGATTACGGCCCATAGGGGTTCCTATGAACATCGCTTGGCCCTTCTGGTCAGCTAGGGCAGGCCGTAGGATGGTTTCCCATACACTAGGCTTCATATCCGCATATTCGTCCATGACAAGGAACTTAAGGGATACACCACGCATTGTTTCTGGACGGTCAGCACCTTTGAGACTAATGGTAGCACCGTTGACCAGTTTGATTGTCAGGTTGTTAATGTGGCTACCTGTGATGACTGGGTTACCCAAATCCATCAAGGTGTTCCACATGATGTCTCTAGCTTGGCCCTGCGTTGGGGCTACGTAGAAGACGTGTCCTCGCTCAGTCTGTAGAGCGTTGATAATAAGCATCCATGCCGCTAGACGGGACTTACCAGTACGACGACCTGCGGCAATAACTTTGAATCGCACAGGGTCACCAAAGACATCCTGTTGCCACGGAAGGAGTTCTACGTTAAGTTCTGTACTCACTTACCGCCCGGACGTTTTAAGTTAGGCTTAAGTAACATTTTGTCTTGAATTGATTTAACACCAGAGCCACTAGATCCCGCTTTAACGATATTCCTAACAGTCACTCTAGGGTTTTGGTTGCCTAGTTGCGTAGACGATACGTTCTTGGCTACACGATCTCGTAAAACTTGACTATGTTTTTCTTTAAAAACTTGTTTAGCTTGTTCCGGTGAGTTTGCTTCAACAGTTTTAAATGATTTAATTCCTGCACGAGAACCCGTTGGATCACTCACAGAATAATGTACGGTATATTTAGCCATTGGCCTTAGCCTCCTTCATAATGTCGACAAGCTCTTTGCTACGACGACCAACTTGACGATACCACTTAGAGTCAATCATCTCATTAGCGGCCATTAGGTAGTTACCTTCGTTGACGTAACGTAGCATATTTTTGAACTGTGCTAGACGATTACGCCCAAGATTGAACGCCATGTTCACAAGAACCCTTTGAGCATCTGGAGCTTGTCCTGCAAAGTTTAAGACAAGAGCACAGGCATCAGTGTAAGCAACATCACAGTCCTTACGGAAGACATCAAGGATTCTTTCGTCAGTCACTGGTGTGCCGACAGGCCAAGTGTGCTCCATGTCGTCTTCAGTAACCATATGGCCGATGCCAAAGGTCGGGTAGCCTTCAGAGCACAAGTAGATCTCAGTGACGTAACCTTCGTGACGAACTAAGTCTTCTTTTACAATTTCGATTAGTTCATCCTTCGTCATCAATCACCTCTGCATCTATAATATCGTTTTCAGTGACTTTTGCATCACCAATGCCGCTAATGGTAATCGACACTGAAGGGCGACCACCACTAGCGTTATCTTTCTCAAAGTAACTCACAGGCAACATACGATCCATAAGTAATTTCCAAGCCGCCGCTTGGTTTTTATGGTCATCATTCAGTGCCGCATCAAGAATACTGTCGAGTACCTTACGGGACTTAGGTGAAGCCAACATACGAGCTTTATACTCATTGATGATGGCGGCGTCGCCTTTGGGGCGACCAACCTTACCCCGATTGGATAACTTTTTAGATTCGACATCCTGTTTTCTAGGACGACCAATCTTTTTAGTTTCTGTCATAAGTATTTTCCTTACTTAAGGGTACTTAAGTGTCACTTTAAGAGTAATAATTAATAACTACTTAACGATCTGCTTAAGATCACTTAAGTATATACCATAATTATACCATAAAATTAACCAAAAGTCAAGAGATATGCTTAAGAAACCCTAATGTGCCCCAAGTTGACCCTTTTGTCAACCCCTTAGAGTCACTTTTTTATCACTTTTTTATTATAATTATCAATATAGTTGCTACATAAGAGTCATAATGCGAATCATTCGTATTTACATTAGTTTCTAAGGGGTTTCCTGAGGGTTTCCTTAGCAAATCTGGGCGGGTACATATATAAATATACAAAACCCAGGCCCTCCCCCGGCCCTCATGAACCCCTAAGGGCCCTAATGTTTAGCCTGCGAACCTTTAGGGCCCTAATGTTTAGCTGACGAACCTTAGGGGGCGAATCTTTAGTGTCCTAAGGGTTGACAAGGGGGCACCTATGTGCATCACAGGCGACACCTAGGCGCACCAAAGTGGTGCAAGGTGAGGCTGTAGGGTGCAAGTGTGTGCATGGGTGTAGTACCCCCAAGAGCCCCTCAAGTACCACCAAAGTCTAACCTGTCAGCGTTACCACAGGTAACATAAGTGTTACCGATGTGTCTAAAGTGTTACCGATAGTAATTAGACTAATGTCTAATGGTAATCCTGAAAGCCAGTAATGGCGGGGGTTTCTAGAGTTGGCACGGTGTCTGCATTATCACTCACGACACAAAACCATTTATGGAGACTACACATGAAAACAAAGAAGATCACAGCACGTATCAGCGTTCACTATGTCGAACACCATGATGAATATGAGGTGCGGGTTAAAGGGTTGCCAGATGCAACCTACCACACAGACGACAAGCAGGACGCATTAGATACAGCAAAGTACATGGCAACACTGCCTGTTAATCAATGAGGAGAGCACACATGACTACTTGGACAACATTTGAGACTATCGACGAAATGGCACAGATTCGCGCAAAGTCAGCCGACTACACTACGCGACGTATTGACAACACGTTCTGGGTCGATGCTCTGGGCAACATCCAGTATACGCACAACCAGTTCGACAGGGAGTCTAGATTCCGTGTTGAGTTTGACCACAATGCCGCACAGTGGCGGGCGGTCGACTTTGAAGAGGACGAGCACACCAACCTGTTACCGATGGTGCAGATCGTGCGTTGGATTGCCGGTCGGGTGCTCTACGGGGCTTGACAATATCAACGGGAGGCTTTAGGGTCTCCCTCAATCGTAGGTTGGCCGAACGGTCAGGCGACGGTCTGCAAAACCGTTTAAGCGGGTTCGACTCCCGCACCTACGTCCATTTTTCATAACACAGCCTGAGGAGGCACACATCATGAGAAAGATTGTTAAGGTTGCGGTTAACTATGCCGCTGATATGCTCGACGCTCAGGCGTGGGACTTGGATTACTCCCTCAAGGGGGTAGAGTGGGACTGTCGCGCCCGTCTGGACTTGATCGCCCTTCAGTATGGGCTCACGTCTGGTTTTGAGGTTTTTTGTGAGCACAACACAGGGGAGGCTCAGTCATGAGAATCACAACAGCACATCTTGAGAACCTGACCGACTGGATCAACAGCGAGAAGGGTTACCCTGAGCAAGCATGGGTCAGAGCAGACGACGGTACGTTCACTGCTCAGGTATTGCACGTCTACGTCAATCGCTCGTCAGGGTCTTGGCACGTCAACCAGATGGTCAACACGGGTGGCGGTGTCCGTTGTCTGAGATCAGGCACAGCCCGTGAGGTTTACGAGTTCCTGCGTGGTATGCAGGAAGCTGTATTCCTCGACGACTTCCAGAAACGCATCACAGGAGAGAAGTCATGAGCGACTTAGAGCAATTGGTCTTGATCGTCTGGACAATGACGATCATCGGTTGGGGTATCGGTAAATTTTGGGAGGTCTGGTGATGAAAACGATTAATACAGAAAATTTCGAGGTAGGCATACACGACGACCGCAAGCACGGTTGGTTCGAGCACAACGAGCTAGGTGATGAGTGCGGAGGCGGTCTGTGGTTTGAGGACGACGGGACGCTGTACGACTACGACGGGGTTTATATGATCCCACTGGAAGTCCTGACCGCGCTCAAGGCTGAGGGGTTCAATGTAGAAGCAATGGAGGATGGTCATGTCAACAACTACCTGTCATGAGCAACAGTACGACCCACAATTGCAGTGGGTCATTGAGGAGGTGATCTTTGCGATCACTCAACAGAAGCAGACTGATGCTGTCTGGTTTGACGTCTACGAGACGATCACCGGCTCGACGGCTGATGAGGCTTGGGACGAATACCAACTGCAACAGCGAATGGATGCAGAGGGTGAAGCACGATACGAACAGGAGAGATATGATGATTAAGCGAATCCATGTGAATCAGCACAACATCCGTGCTAACAGTAAAGGCGAGGATCTTCCGGTCTTCACCGTCAAGACCTACAAAGAGAACCTCAAGGGCGAGCGTGTCGTCATCAAGGGCGACTCTGAACTTGTCTACAGCCCTGACAAACCGCTTTCATGCGGTGCAAAGGTCTGGATTGAGACAGAGGCAGACGTTGACGTGTACTTTGGCAACTGGAGGGTTACACGATGAAAACCTGCCCACGCTGTAAGACCCTCAAGGACTCTGAGGAATTCAATCAACGAAATGGCAAGCCGCACGGCTACTGTAAGCCCTGTGCTAAAGAGTATCAGGACGCCTACAAAAACAAGCAACGTGAACACACCCCTGAGGAGCTTGCGTATGCTAGAGAGTACGCCCAAAAGATGAAGGACAAGCACGGGGAGTTCGTGTACTTGGCGAGTTCACCTACGTTTGAGGGTTACGTTAAGGTCGGTCGAACGACCCAACCTGACAAACGCCTGACAACGTACAACACGCACACGCCCTTTAAGGACTTCCATTTCCTGAGGGTCTACAAGGTAGACAAGGGTTACAAGGCGGAGGCTGACTTGTTAGAAATCATGGCACACGTTTGCCCCTCACAAGGTGAATGGTTCCATATCGACCGACAGAAAATCATCGACCTGTCAGATTCAATCATCAAGACGCTAGGGGGCAGAGTATATGAACAAAGTTCCACCAGTCGAGCGTGACCTACTCACAGGAGGTCTCACGATGTCCTGTGCGTCGCTCTGGTGTCAATTCCTCTCTGAGGAGTTCGATTGGCAGGGTAATAGGTCACTATCAGAATATTACAAACGTCGCTCACAGGAGCTTTCTGTGGCTCCTAGCGGCTCTTTACATGATCGTCGGTTAGAGGAGGCCATCAAGACATGGAAACGATAACCTTTGCAGACTTTGCGCTGTTGTTTTTAATCACCATTGCGACTGCATCAGTAGTCGGTGGCCTACTAACGTGGCTCTTACGGAGCCGAAATGGTTGAACTGATGAAGATATTCATGATACTGTTCACCCTTTGGAAATGTGTTAACTGAGGAATATACCATGCGCTGTAGAGCTTGCAATGCTGAACTGAACGACCAAGAGTCGACCATCAAAGACTTTACAACCGGAGAGTTTTTAGACCTCTGTAGTGAGTGCCTGACGGTCTCTCGTAACGCTGAACTTGAACTGGATGAAAAATGGTGCTATAATGTTATTACTAAAGACACCCAAGCAACTTCAGAAGAACCTACGGACTAGGATTAAGAAGTTAAATGAAAAGAAACTCCTTAAGTACACTTTAGAGTACAAGGAGTTTCGTCAAGAGGTAAAAGAATTATGTTGAATGATGTCTCAACTTCAATTATACTATTAGAATTACGGAACAGGGTCTTTGACCAGATTGAAGATCCTGAACCGCAATACGATGCTTGTCTGTCAAGTCTGTCAGGCAGGCGTCTCTTAGAGCTAGGGGCTGTCTTACAGGACACCCCAATCACAACACCTGAACCTAAGGAGGTCAGATAATGTCTGTAATCAACGGCACGGTCGCATTTGCGAACCTAAACGAACACGAGGTGTTCAACGGCCAGTCAACTGGCAAATACTCATTGGTTGTCGTGCTTGACGACCCTGAAGCTGAGAAGCTCGAAAAGGAAGGCATCAAGATCAAGATGTACAAAAACCAAGCACAGCGTAAGTTCACAACAAAATTTGAGGACTTCCCTGTTATCGACAACGACGGTGAGCCAGTCAGCAAGTCGTCAGTGCGCTATGGCGACAAGGTGCGTGTCAAGTACAACCTTGGCAACCCTCACCCTGTCCACGGTGTCGCACCGTACCTGCAGGCGATTCGTGTCGTCGAGAAAGGTGAAATGACGGTGGACGATGATGATGGTGAGTTCTGAGGCTGAATTCATCGAGCACCGCCAATGTACCGCTTGTCCGTCGTCTGACGGGCTTGCGGTGTACTCTGACGGTCACGGTTATTGTTTTGCCTGTCAAACACATTTTAAGGAGGTCGACGGAGTGGAAGCTGTAGAGAATAACGTAGTCAGCTACACAAAGCCTGTCGAGATGTACGGAACGCCTCAGGCCATTACGGATCGTCGTATCTCACTGGAAACAGTGCGTAAGTACGGTGTGACGGCGGATGCACAGAAGCAGTATTATCCGTACTACGACAAGAACAACAAGCTCATAGGCTCCAAGGTTCGAACTGTAGCGACCAAGGAGTTCAGCACTCGTGGTGATATGCGTCACAACCTTCTGTTTGGACAACAACTGTTCAACTCAGGCGGGCGATACGTGACAGTCGTCGAGGGCGAGCTAGACGCACTGGCGGCATTTGAGATGTTAGGGTCACGCTACCCTGTCGTTTCGATTGCCAAAGGTGCGGGAGGTGCAGTCAAGGACTTCAAGCAGAACCTAGAGTGGCTTGAGGGCTTTGAGAATGTCGTCATCTGTTTCGACAACGACGTAGCAGGGCAGGAGGCCGCTGAGAAGTGCGCTCAGGTCTTGAGCCCCAACAAGGCCAAGATCGTCAATCTGAGCGACTTTAAGGACGCTTCTGATTACTTGAAGAACAACAAGGTCAGGGCATTCACTGCTCAATGGTGGGAGGCTAGAACCTACCGCATGACCGGGGTGATTACCCTTGAGGACGCTTGGAGTGACTTTATCAAGCGTGGCACTGAGGAGATCATTCCGTTCCCTGAGTCGTTTGGTATGCTGAACTCAATGCTCAATGGTGGTATTGCGGCAGGAGAGATCACCGTAGTCGGTGCTCTCACTTCTGTTGGTAAGACCACTATGGTCAATGAGATCACGTACCACTTCTGGAAGAATACAACCAAGACGATTGGCTGTGCGTTCCTAGAGGCATCGAACGGGGAGGCGGTAGAGAACCTCTTGACGATCCACACAGGGCACAACCTGTCCCTTGAGGATCGTAAGAACATTGACTTTGACCGACTGCGCTCAGAGATCATCACAGACGGACGTATTCTACTACTGGATCACAACGGTGCGGTAGATACTGATGAACTGTTCATGAAGCTCCGTGCGATGGTCAAGGGCAATGGGTGTGACGTGTTGATTATTGACCCGTTACAGGCGGCAGTCACTAGCAACAGCAACGAGACCATTGATGATTTCATGGATCGGTTGCTCAAGCTCGCCAAGGAGACCGATGTGTCCATCATTGTGGTTAGCCATATGCGGAAGCCAAGCATGACGAATCCACATAATGTCAACGAGTACGATTTGAAGGGCTCAGGATCAATTAATCAGATCGCATTCAATACGATTCTTTTGAGTCGTGACAAGATGGCAGAGGACGAGTATGCACGGAACAGCACACAGGTGCAGGTCGTCAAGTGTCGTCGCACAGGAATCACCGGCTCAGCAGGTTGGTTGTATTATAATGGATTAACTGGTAGACTAGAACGTGGAGAAAGGCCAGAAGTTCATGAAGCAAACAACATTGAGGAGTTCTAGTGCGGTTATTTTTTGACATTGAAACAAACGGTCTTAATCCGTCAGTCATCTGGTGCATATGTGCCATTAAAGGTGACGAGATGATTACGATTGAGATGCCAGACAAACAGACATGGGAGTGTCTAATGGAGGGCGTTACGGAGGTCATCGGACACAATATTATCCGTTATGACATTCCTGTTGTTGAGCGTTTGTTAGATGTGTCGATAGAGTGCAAAGTTACCGACACATTGGTGATGTCACGTTTATACAATCCACAATTAGAGGGAGGACATTCACTTGCCGCATGGGGCGAGCGTCTAAACTTTCCAAAAGGAGACTATCATGATTGGTCTGCGCTTACGCCAGAAATGGTGGAGTATTGCAAGCAAGACGTTAGCGTTACTCAACGACTATACGAGAAACTCAGTGGGCTTCTTAGTGAGTTTGGAGATAACAGCATTGCTCTTGAGCACTCAGTACAGTGTGCAATTACAAAGCAAATCCAGAACGGTTGGCTTTTAGATGAGCGTAAGGCTACTGACCTAGTAGCAGAACTAAAGGAGAAACAATATGATCTTGAAGAAGCCGTACATCAAAAATTTCGCCCATTACCTACGTTCGTTAAAGAAATCGTACCTAAGTACAAAAAAGATGGTTCGCTTTCTTCAGTGGGACTCAAGTTCCTTGGGGACGACTGGGCGCAAGTAGGTGGCCCCTTCTCTCGCATTGACTGGCCTGAATTCAATCTGGGATCTCGACAGCAGATCGGGAGGTATCTTAGGCTATTCGGTTGGAAGCCTGAGAAGTTTACGGAGACTGGTCAAGCTATTGTTGACGAAAAGACACTGGAGACTGTTACTGATATACCTGAGGCTCAGCTTATTGCGGAGTATCTCATGGTTGGCAAGAGGATCGCACAAGTCCAATCATGGCTTGATGCAGTCGAGGATGACGGTCGAGTACATGGGCAAGTCAACGCCATAGGCGCAGTCACAGGACGTATGACGCATAGCTCGCCCAACATGGCACAAGTGCCTGCCGTAGGAGCACCTTA
>Ga0255752_10005155_pt1 | contig 12823 bp, 6 predicted proteins | sample 011ome_25_FD_179952 | JGI IMG/M metagenome (GOLD analysis project Ga0255752, IMG submission 179952) | Coastal salt marsh microbial communities from the Groves Creek Marsh, Skidaway Island, Georgia - 011512CT metaG (version 2) | ecosystem: Environmental > Aquatic > Marine > Intertidal zone > Salt...
TTGCGCTTCTCCAGCACAATAAAAATCGCATCATAAAACAGCCCGAGCAGCGTCAGCTTCAACACGATGACCAACGGCCCGCCAAAAATCACCATCGTGCCGATGGTCAACCACGGCAGCACGCCCCATACGCTGTTGTGCTCGCCGACGTTTTTGCCCGTGGCCGCTTCTTCGATGGTCATCATGACCATCCCGAGCAGCAACGGCGAAAAGGCCAGCGCAGCCAGAATGCCGAGAACGATGCCGATGACGAGCAGTCGAGGCTTGCGGCGGATGAGGACGGTTTTGGTGAACATGGGCTGGAAATCAAGGGCACAAGATAGCAATCGCAGCAAATCGCTTCCTTCTAGCCGCCTTCACAGGACCTTCGCCGGCACCACCCCGCGCAGCCAGCACCGGAATTGCTTCCACCCGCCCGCCTCGCTGTCGGGATTCCAATCGGAGGTGGTGTGCCACGCGTTTTCGGGAGCGAGCTCCTCGAGCATGAGCGCCTCGACTTGAGCGGCCATGGGGGGGGAGGAGAGGATGGCGACGCACTCGGTGTTGAGGTTGGCACTGCGCGGGTCTAGGTTGAACGTTCCGATGACGACGGTGCGCCCGTCGACGACCATGGATTTTGCGTGGAGCCCAAACACCGGTACATAGCCTGCTCGTTTTTGTTTCTCCGCTGTGATCAGCTGCTTGCGGATGGCAGCGTCCGGTCGGTATTCATAGATTTGGACGCCTGCCGCAATCAGTTCTTCCCGAATGCGTTGGTAGCCGTTGAACGCTTCCAGGTTGTCCGTTGAGCACAGGCTGTTGGTCAAAATGGTCACGTCGACGCCGCGCGCAACCGCGTCTTCAAACAATCCGATCCCGAGTTCGGTCAACACCAAATAAGGGCTTTGGATCATCACGGATTCCTGGGCGTTTTGCACCAGCGCGAGCAACGCATCGGTGCTTGCACCGCCGCCGCTGAATCCGCCGCTTGCATTCTTCCCCGGCACGTCCGATACGAAGCGCACGCTGTCGACCCGGTGGAGGCGGCCGGCTTCAATGATGTGCGGAATGGCTTGGGGGATGCCGTCGATGAGGGCGCGTATTTCTGGCCAAAAATTCTCCGGATCGCAGGCGTAGTGGTGGATTTGGTCCGAAAGGACGGCCAGGCCGTCTACCGCGCCAGCACGCCCTGCCACGTCCACAGCCAACGGATGTTCCCAAAATGTGTCGAACGACGTGCCGATCGCACCGGCGGCCGCCCCGATAAGCAGCACGTCGCGGTCGCGGAAATTGTATTCCTGATCGTAGTCGAAGTATTCGTCGGCGATGTTCCGTCCGCCCGTGATGGCGACTTGGCCATCAACGACAAACGTCTTGTTGTGCATGCGTTGGTTGAAGCCTTGGAAGTCACGCACCGCGGCGGCCACTTTTTGCGCAGCATTTTTGCCTTCCGTCGGGTTGTATACGCGAATCTCGATGCCCGGATGCGCGTTCAACGCGGCCACATCATCCAACGCCACATCGAGCATGATGTCATCGACCAACATGCGCACCTGCACCCCGCGATCCGCCGCGCGCAGCAAATAATCCAGCGCGATGATCCCCACATTGTCCATCGAAAAGATGAAGTATTGAATGTCGATGGTGCGGGTCGCCCGTTCACTGAGCCACGCCCGGGTGAAAACCGCTTCTTCGCCTTCCTCCAATACGTACGCCCACGTCGCAGCGGAATCCGTGAGGCCTGCTGCGGCGATTTGGTCCGCGATGGATTCGGTGGGTTCCGAGTTGCAGGCCGAGGTCGAGGTCATCGGGCCTGTGTATCCGTCCAGCCGGGAGTCGAGGGATTCACTGCCGCAGCCAATCAAGGCTAATCCAAACACGGAAAGGGTGAAAAATCCGCCCACCGGGCGATCGCACAGCGGTCGGATTCGTTCAATCATTTCTCCCCTGCTACCAGTCCAGTGACATACGCTGCTGCCGCCTGACCAATCGTCGTGCAGGGCTTCTCGATGTTTTTGACCGAATCCTCAAAATGCACCCCCGACCACAGCCGCGTCAAGCCACACACCTCCGCAAACTCGTCCCATGTGTCGAACGTAAACGTCATGTCCACGGCCGGCGTCACGCCCGGCTCCACAAACGAACTGCCGGCTGGGAAGGGCACTTCCCAACCCAATTCATTCGTTCCCGTCACTTCCTTCAAGGTCGTCGCGTGCGCCTTGCACAGGCACGCCGAAGCCGAAGGGTATTCCGGGTGATCGGCCACTGGCAAGTAGCTCGTCCAATTCGTAGCCGGGATTTTGCCCGTGCCTTTGCCCGGTCCTGCCCACGCCTCCACATCGTTGTCTTCAAACAAATACGGGATGGCCGTGAAGGGACGCACCGCATCGAATTCGCGTTTTTTCGCCCAAATCCAAATCCCAGCATCGAAAATCGCGACTTCCTGCGCGAAGAACATGTGGATGAATTCCATCAAATTCATGCCCTGTTTCATCGACGCGACCACAGCCGAAACCGGCAATGAAAAGAGCTTGTTTTCGTAAAACTCGGAGAGCATTTTCTGCTCGTCCGTCATCGCGGCGCTCTTCTCGAGAACTTCCTCTACTTGCGCTGTATAATCCACCAAATTGTTCACGTCGCTTTTCGTTGGCGCTGGCAACGGCAGATCCAACGACCACAAATCCGTGTACGGTGTCACTTTGCCATATTGCGGCGTTACAAACATCTGCGCGCGGTACTTTCCGGTGCCCACGCGCTCCACACCCGGTTGCCAACGGCTCGGGTCGTTCACCACATAAGGCGTGTTCACCGGGGCGTAGCCGGTGTAATCCGCAAACGGCATCGGCATCGCCTCGCGGCCACCCATCGTACCGCTGTGGTTCATGCCGTCGTGCAACCGTCCCTGCCAAACAGCCTCGCCAGCGGTTGTGCCGATTTCGATTGCACGTTGTACGAGGGCTTCGTCGCCGCGGTCGCCCACCACGGCAGCGAGCATGCCTTCCCATTTGGCCATGTGCGCTGGAAAGCAGTGGTCCAGGATGGCTTTTGATCCTGCAGTCATCGCAACGTTCAGCGCGGTGTTGTCCTTCGGAGTGAACGGTTTCTCGCGCGGAAGATCACTGAACACGCCCACCGCAGTGGGGTGATAAGGGGCGGCTGCATCAAACCATGAATTCACGATGAGCGTCGTGTAGCGAATCAAAATCGAAGGATCGCCTCCGTGCATGGTGACGTCTTCGAAAAAGACGCCGTCCACGAGGGGGATGATGACTTGGCCTGCGGCGTTGCCGTTGACAGGATTGAAAGGAGCGCCGGGTGCCGGCGGTTGAGCCATGGCCGTTGAGCTGCCCATTCCGAGCACGCAAACAAGGACCAAAAGGAGGTTGAAGCGTAGGGTCATGAAAGCGAATATAAGGGGGAGGATAAAATTTCTACCTTGGAAACGCGTTTGACATCAAGCTTCAACCTCGAAAAATCCATACGCCCACCAGCCGATGTCCTTATGGAACCAAACTCCGGAGGAACGCGAATCCTTTTACAGAAAGGATCCGACTGCCTTCCGCAAAGCCCTGAATGCCGAAACGGAATCGCCACCAGAAGCGGCTGCATGGCGCGCCCGCATGGCGGCGGATGAACGCGAGGCGCTAACCGGCGCGACCGATGAATCCTCAACGACTGCACACCGATTCACTTATGCTATTGCCGTGTCGGTGGGCATTGCACTGCTGTTTTTGGTGCCGTACTGGGTGACGGGGGAGATGGAGCCGAATTGGGCGGTGCCGTTTTTGGCGCCGTTGGCGTTGGTGCCGATGCTGGCCTTTCACGGTTGGCGGCGCTGGGGGTTGCTGGCCGGAGTCGGGGCACTCACCGTTTGGGTGGTGGCGTTTTACGAGGCGTGGGAGTTTCTGCCGCAGCGTTGGGATGTTTCAGCGGCGTTGTCGCTCCATCCGGATTGGGAGGGCGCAGGGGAGCGCATCAACTTCGCCCGCCAAGTCCGCGACCTCATGATGATCCATTGGCCGCTGTTGCTGTTGGCGTTGACGGGTTTTGCCTACGTTCAGTCGCGGCCCGAGGAGCAGCGGGTGGATTTCGTGCGGCATGCGGTGCAGGTCGGCATCCTCGGTGCCATCATCGCCGCAGCAGGCGGGGCGCTGTTCGGATTGACCAACCTGCTCATGCTCACGCTCGATGTGCCGCAAACCTGGACAACGGAAGTCAACATCCACCTCGTCACCTGGGGGCTCAGCGGCATATTGATTTTTGGCCACAGCGTCTGGATGCGCCATCCCAATGCGTTGGAACGGATCCTGCCCACGGTCGCACGAATTTTCATTCCGCTCTTTGTTTTGCTGGAACTGGGTTTTCTGCTCGCTTATGTTTTCCAACAAGGGTTTGAGACGCTCAGTTCGGATCGGGAGGAATTACTCGTCTTCAACTTCTTGCTCATTGCTGTCATCGGTTTGGTCATCCTGCATTCAGCGTTTGATGAGCAGTCGGGTCGGGTGACGCGTGGGTTGGTGATGGCGCTGGTGGGGCTGGGGGTGGTGGCGGATGCCTTGGGCTTGGCGGCGATCGTGGATCGTTTGATGGAATTTGGTGTGACACCCAATCGATTGGTCGTTTTGGGCAGCAATGCCGTTTTTCTCGGCACCTTACTCACGCTGCTGTATCGATGGATTCCAACACGCGGGGCTGATATGGAACGCAACACGCGCGATGTCATGAACCGAGCGCTCGGGGTGTTTGTGGTGTGGACGGCCTGCGTGATTTTGGTGTTTCCCGTAGTGTACGGATGGGGATTGGATCAATCGGAAGTGGCGCAATTCGAGGAAGCTGCAACGGAAACACCGGCTTTGGAAGGTGAATCGCCAAATTGAATTCAATCCTTCGATTGCAATCGCTCGACCACTTTTGCGTTGAGCGCGTAGATCGAACGGCGACGATCCGTCGGATCCTTTTTGCGCTCGATGGCGTCGAGTCCCATGGCAAGTTGGCTCCATTGATTGCATTCCTTGATAAACCTTGAACGCCGCGTTCGCCGGGTTTCGTCCGTATCATGCGGCGAGTGGCTCAATGCATTGTCCAGCGCATCGGTGTCGAATTGATTGTTGGGCAAATTGGCTAAAGCGCGGAGGTTGTCGCGCAAACTTTCAGCCAATTCCACTTCTTGAAAGCCCCCAAATCTGCCCGATTCAAACCACTGGCGGATCCGTTTGAGAAAAAGGGCGATGCTGAAAAATATGATTGCCGAAAGCACCCAGCCCCAAATCAACAATGCATCCACCCACGTGGACTCCACTTGAAAAAAGGCGGGGGCAGTGGCCAGCTTAACGGACCTTTTATTGGGATGCCAGAAATTCAAGGGTTCTTGCTCCAATTCCACCGCGTAGCCTCCCGGATTCCAGGAAATGGCGCGAAGCGTTTTGCCGGTGTCTATCGGAGTGACGGCATTCATTCCACCCCAGGGCTCATAGGTCCATCCGTCCTTTTGAACGGCAAACACACCGCCAGGAATTTGCACCCATTCTGTTTCCGGTGAAAAAGGAACGTCACCGTTCTCTGACCAGCCTGACTCAGGGCTCCAAGAATATACAGAACCAGCATCGTCCACAGTATACATGCGTTCGTTCCAAACTACCGGGTTTCCAAGAGCGGTATGAGGCGGCGCTTCGAGGTTTCGAATCGGTGCCCATCCCAATGGATTTTCTTTATAAATGAGACCACCTTCATCCAGAAAATACAGCATTGAGCCCAAGGTGAATGGCCGACTTTTTCCCGGCACTTCCAGCATGCTTTCGGTAAATCGAGAAGGTGATTGGAGGGCGCTTCCATCCACCGGTCTTTGGATCAATCGGTTTCTTGGCTTCCAGTGCAGTTGGATAGCCGTGTTGTACATGCCATAAAGCGTCGCCAACGTATGATCTCCCAAATCTGCGGTTTCGTCGAGTTTGAAGAAAAAACTCAACGTAAAGGCTTCGTTGGAGATGGGGACAAAAACCTGGAGTGCATCATCCTTGCCATCGAATGCAACCGCTTGACCCGAAACGCCTTTAACGCGCCGCGGGGAAGAAACCTTGAGCACATCAGACCCCAGAATGGACCCGGTTAATGATTGATTTTCAAATTCCCAACGTTCCGTGAGGTAGCGGTAGGACTCGGGCAACCCCGGACCCATTTCCGTCTCAATTTCTGTTCTGTCCAGCTGACTCCCGAACAGGGAGATCCGGTCGAGACTTACCTTCCCAAAGCCGCTGAAAGCACGGCCATATGCCGCGCCGAAAATGAGCATGTTGTGGACATATTGACGGTCTTCGCTTCGTCCATCGAAAATGCGCTCACCATCCAACCAAACTTCGGTGTGCAAATCTTGGTTGCGCATGAACGCCAGGTGGTACCAGCGCCCTGGCGTGATTTCAGCAATGCCCGGTTGACTTTTCAATTCGTCAGCCCCGAGGTCGATGAAAGGGATGAACAATTGAAAGCACGAGCCTGCTGCATCTTCATTTTCATCCAGTTTGGTTTGGATTTTCTGGTTTTCGGTAATTCGAAACCATTGGCCACGGCGCTTACAAATCAAATGACCGCGATGCGTCCAAACTTCCTCAAGATCATTCACATCCCCGAGGGCATCGCGCCAAGTCCTTTGAAGCGATGCGATTTGGCTGGAATTTCCGGAGTCATATTGACTGTTTTTCCATAAAAGCCTTCGGTCTCCGCCATCCCCCCAATACAGATAGTAATCCCAAACCTTCGAATTCAACCGGGGGTGAATGATGTCCTTGATTCCGTCTCCATCTAAATCCGGCGTCAACAGGCCATTGATGCGGTCAAGTTCATTCAAGCCGCAACTGTACGTGCGATTACCGGACTGCAAATCGTACGCTTCGAAAATGACGTTGTACGTCACGGTGGTTCGGCGGAGGATGCGCAGCGATCCATTTGTGATTTGGACGGGCCAAAACTCATTTTCTTTCAATTTGGTTTCAGCGCGCCAGCTGGCAACCGGTTTGCCCGCCTTATTGAATCCCTTGAGCCAGAGTTGGTTCCGATCGAGGCCCACGATATACATGTTGTCCTCTTCATCTTGGAGCATCTGCCACTGCTGAGTCCCGGCAGTTTCATTCCACCAAGTTACCCCTTGCCAAAGGCCTGCGACTTTTGTTGAAACACCGAGTTTACCAGACTCCTTATCTTCCAGGAAAACTATCCCCGCCTGTGGTTGAAGGTCTGCCACCACCGCATCACTCAAGGCGCTACCTCGTGGTAGGATTTCGGTGACTTCTCCGCTGGCCTGAAGCAATTCCAGGGATTCGTCCATCCTGCTCAGCGCGGTGACGCCCAGGCCCGCAGTCAGGTGCAATCGTTTTGCACTTCCTTCGAATGTCTGCGACACTTGAGGGGTGTCGCCCTGAAAAGTCCAGGCATCGATGCGGCGTGGGTTCGAACGTTGGGTCCAGAGAACCCGTTGTTTCTGATCCCAAACCACCCAATCCCACGTGCCAGGTTCATTTATCCTACCAAAAAGTCCCAGTCCATCCAATCCATTCCAAGCGATGGCCAACTGTTCCGAATTGAAACAGAGCACATCCTCGAACCCATCGCCATTGAAATCGCCGGTAGTGCCCGAAATGACGGCGTCGGGATCCATGGCAGTTCCAAACTTGATTTGACCACTGATCCAACGCGCACTTTTGTCGGTCGCTACACTTTGCTGGTGGATGAGCAAAAAACCAAAAAGTGAACAGCAAATGAATAGGTGGCGCATGATGCGTGAAATTTCTAATCAAATATGTGAATTGTTGATTTGTCGCGGGTTTTCATTCATGTGACAATATGATTCAACATGTATTATGAACATAACATTTACGCTTGTTATACATGATATCAGGGTGGTTTTTTTTAACTGAAATCTAATGATTTGTAACCGTGTTGTGCATCACATCCGAGTTTCATCAATTCTGATCCTCGGAACGGTTAAAAGCAAAACTTGCGCGTTGAATGTTGTTTAGAGCATGAATTTGGGATGGCGGCTCGTGCCACTTAGTCTCACACGATATTCTTGTGTTGTGAAGTCAAACTACTTCTACTTTGTGCAGTAGGTGAGCAAAAAATAGTGCAGGTTGCTAATCTCAGCTTTGCGAGAAAGGCGCCGGAGCCGGTCCGAAAGGGCCGGCTTTTTTTTATATTCAAAATCAACGCGTTCAGCAACTCCCTTGCGAAAAGCTGAATCGAAAGATTGGATCGCGATCGGTTCCTGCTAATTCGACGGTCCAAGAACTTCCGCCTCCTTCACTTTGGTGACCGAAATTCAGGGATTGCGCGTCTGCGGGTTCCCAGCTACTTTCCATCAATTCAGCAAATCGCTGGTGTTCTGCTTCGAGCAATAGGTTTGCGCTGAATGCCGTGCCATGCAGTTGTTTTAACCAGTAGCGAAACATGGCCAGGGCTTGTCCCGGGGTGCAGGCGACTTCGAGGTAAGTTTGTTCCGACGATGGCCCACCGTAGTCTTCGGAGCATGATCCTGTCAATTGGATGGCGTCACCATCCACAGTTCGCAAGGCAAATGCTTCGAAAGTTTCCGGTGATTCGCCCCGTTTGCGCGCCCAATCATCAAACAACACCGGGACTTCACCCGGCCAGAGGTAAGCATCGAATACGACACCCGTCTGAACAGGGTAATCTTCTGGACTCCATCGCACTTCAATCCACGTACCTGCCAAACCATTGATCGTGTCGAGTCCGAACGTTCGTCCGGTGGGTTCGACAGACTCGCCATACCCTATGGATTCAACGATCCGCCCGTCGACGGGAGTTTCCCGCAGGTTGAGGTGCGGTTCTGCCATGACTTGCCAAATTTGGCTAGATGAAGTCAAGCTGATGGTCATGGCTCCTAGGAGCATCCAAACAGATTGTTGCATGCAACCAAGTTAGGCCAAAGCAGGGTTCTTATCTTGCATCAAATTATTCCTCGATGAAGCCCACCGGAATTTCGAAATGGAGCGCCATAGCTTCGATGGCCGTGTTCATGTTTGCATTGACGCTCATGTCACATCACAACGGTGTGGCGGAGCAGCAAAATAAAGACCGAACTGGGGCCCCCGGAAGTCAGCAGGTGTGCACGGCATGCCACAACAGCGGCTCCTACACGGTCACCCCAAGCATCGCAGTTTACCCGTTCGAAGGGGCCGAAGAACCGGTTACAACGTTCGTGCCCTACACAGAGTATTACGTGGAATTCACGGTAGGGGCGACGGGTGCCCCTGCGGGATATGGGTTTCAAGCGACGGCCGTTTTTGCGGACGGTAGCAACGCGGGAACATTCATTGCGTGCACAGACAACGCACAACTCGAGGACGTGAACGGGCGCCACATTGTGGAACATAATGACTTGAGCCCGGGAAACACGTTTGGACTTTTTTGGGGCGCGCCCGCCGGGGGCGAAGGCGATGTGACGTTTTATGCGAGCATGCTGGCGGCGAACGGCGCGTATGGCAACAGCGGTGATTCGTACGGCGGAACTTCGTTGACGGTAAATGAGGCCGTGACCAACATCGATTGTCCCGACTGCCTGGACACCTCCGAACGCTTGCGCATCTGGGCGACAGAATACGACCTGTACGTTGAATGCCAAATGGATTTGGTGCTGGATGCGTTCGCTGTAGACGGTCGTTGGTTGCGTTCGCTCAACTTACCTGCGGGGCGACATCAGTTGAGCGCTTCGGATTGGGGTGCCCGCGGTTTGGTGATTGCGCAATTCTCGGGCACCGATGCCGACGGAGCACCGATCCTGCGTACCCAACGATTTTGGGCGCATTGACGTACTTCTTTGGAGGCCACGACACAGATGGCCAAACCAACCCGCAATGAAATTGAAACGTTACATCATCCTGTTGATGATCGCAGGATGTGCGGTGCCAGCGACGAGCCAACTCGTCATCAACGAATTGGTAGCGTCCAATTCCTTGCTGGTGGACGATCCGGATTTCGAAAACTCGAGCGACGTGGTCGAATTGTACAATGCTGGCGGCATGGACATCGACCTCAGCGGGTGGCATTTGACGGACAATTTCAACGATACCTTGAAGTGGACGTTCCCCGACGGCATCACCATCGGCACTGGAGAGTTCTTATTGGTTTGGTGCGACGGTGAAAACACATCAGCCAGCGCACTCCACAGCTCTTTCAAATTGAGCAGCATCGGTGAAGAGTTAGCTGTATACGATGCAGGAGGAAATTGGGTGGATGGAATTTCATTTTCCATGCAAACGACGGATGTGAGTTACGGGCGCACGGCCGATGCGGCTTCGGAATGGGGGTGGTTCGACTCCCCGACCATCGGGAGCAGTAACAACAACTCCTCAGCCTATGCGGGCATCACACAAGGCATTCCCTATTTTTCGGTTGAAGGCGGTTTTTATGATGAAGCGCTGCAATTGGAATTGACTGCGCTTGCGGGCGAAATCCGCTACACCACCGACGGCCGAGAACCCACCCTCGATGACGCGCTCTTTTCTGAGCCGTTGGCGATCGAATCTTCCACGTTCTTGCGCGCTCGAGTTTTTGAGGAAGCTCGCATTCCCGGCCCCGTGGTCACGCATTCCTACTTTTTCGATTCCAGTTTGGTCGAGCGCCCGTTGCCGGTATTCTCGCTGGTGACCGATCCAGACCATTTTTGGGATCCGGACACGGGCATCTACGTGCAAAATTTCAAGCCGGAGTGGGAATGGCCACTGAACGTCGAGTTTTTCGAAAACGACGGCAACAACGAAGCCGCTTTCAACGAACGTGCAGGCGTCAAAATCAACGGCCAAAACAGCTGGATGTTGCCGCAAAAGATGCTGGGGATTTATTTCCGCAGCGGATACGGGGCAGGCAGCCTGGATTACCCGTTATTTCACGATCGCGACCGCTCCAAGTTTGACAATTTTGTCTTGCGCGCCAGCGGATCGGATTGGGCGTACACCTTGATGCGGGACGGTTTGAGCCAATCCCTGCCGCAGGTGAATGCCCACGTCGACCACCAAGGATTTCGCCCGAGCATCGTGTTCATCAACGGCGAGTACATGGGCATCCACAACATCCGTTCTCGTGTGGACGAGGAATTCGTAGAAGAGAATCACGGTGTAGCTGCGGGCACGTTTGATCTCATCACGGATGATGGTGGGGTGGAAGCGGGCAGCGATTCGGCGTTTGCGATCATGGACGCGTTCTTCAATGAGGATCTGAGCGTGCAAGCCAATTTCGACGCGGTAGCCGCAGAAGTGGACATGACCAATTTCGCCGACTACTGGGCTACCGAAATTTGGGCGAGCAACAGCAGTTGGGGACACAACGTGGTGCAGTGGAAGCCGCAAGCGGGCGGCCAATGGCAATATGTATTCACGGATCTCGATCGCGGATTTTCCGGTTCCACGAACGATGACATCGACGGGTTTACCGTGCAGCAAAACAACAACTACGACTACGCCCGGACGTGGATTCGGCATGCGCTTGAGAACCCCGGATTTGCCGACTTTTTCGCCCGACGGTTCACCGACCACCTCCACACAGCTTTCCACCCGCAGCGCGTTCACAGTGTCATCGACACATGGGCAGCGCGAATTGCCCCGGAGGTGCCGCATCACGTGGAGCGCTGGTCGGGCACAACGTCGTCTTACGGTGATGGCATCGCGACCGTTGAATTCTGGGAGGATGAAATCGAAAACTTGCGGACCTTTGCCACGGAGCGGTCGCCGTTCATGCTGGCGGATTTGGCAGCGGAATTTGGATTGGCTCCACAAGTCGAGTTGTACACGGACAACCTGCCCGCCGCTGCCGGTGCCATTCGCCTGAACACGTTCCGCATCCCCGGCAGCCCTTGGAGTGGTCCTTATTTCGAAGACATGCCCCTTGAGTTGACCGCCGAGCCCCTTCCTGGATTTGCGTTTGTCGGCTGGTCACAGGTCGGCACGGAATCTTGGATCGAGGAGGGTTCCGTTTGGAAATACAATGATTCCGGCAACGATCTCGGTGTGGCATGGCGCGCTGCCGATTTTGATGACGCAACTTGGGCCAGTGGCAATGCCGAATTGGGGTACGGCGACGGCGACGAAGCGACCGTGGTCTCTTACGGTGGCGATGCTCAAAACAAGCACGTTACGACCTACTTCCGGCACGCCTTCGATCCTGGAATCGCGGCCGCAACCGAATTGACCGGGTTCTTCCAATTGCGCCGGGACGACGGTGCCGTGGTCTACCTGAACGGCACGGAAGTATTCCGCAGCAACATGCCCGGCGGGGACATTGCATTCGACACGTTCTCAGTGGATTTTGCCGGTGGTGCGGCTGAAAGCAATTGGTACGAATACGCCCTGCCCATCGCGTTGCAGCCCGGCGAAAACGTCATCGCCGTGGAAATCCACCAATTCTCACCCACCAGCTCCGACATCAGCTTTGACCTCACCCTTTCGGTGTACACGCCATACGAATCCGTTTTCTCAACGAACAACCCGCTCCCGGTGGTGCTCAACGGCGACGCGGGGTACGTCGCTCGTTACGAACCCACTGGCGAATGTATTTTGCCGCTGTGGATTGAGCAGGATTTGACATTGACCGCGGACTGCTCCCCGTATTTGGCACAGGGCACCAGCACCGTACTTCCGAACGTGTCGCTCGTGGTGGAGCCGGGCGTGGAAATTTGGTTTCCGACAGACGCCCAACTCGTCATCCAAGGCCAACTCGTAGCCGATGGTTCGTCCGCTGCACCTGTGGTTTTCCGACTCAACCCTGCATATGCTGCTCCTTGGGGCAACATCCAATTCGATGCGGCGACTCATCCGTCCATCATCCGCTATGCGACCATAGT
>Ga0255752_10005159_pt1 | contig 12818 bp, 23 predicted proteins | sample 011ome_25_FD_179952 | JGI IMG/M metagenome (GOLD analysis project Ga0255752, IMG submission 179952) | Coastal salt marsh microbial communities from the Groves Creek Marsh, Skidaway Island, Georgia - 011512CT metaG (version 2) | ecosystem: Environmental > Aquatic > Marine > Intertidal zone >...
GTGTCTGTAGAGGGCCGTAGGAAAAAAGGGCCTGTGGTGCGCTCGCAGGGCCTTCCCTGGTGAGAGCGAGCGCGGAGCGTCATAGACTAGGCGTCGCATTTTTTTGCGTCGCTTGAGTCTATGTATGCCTGGCGATCGGTCACGCATCGCTTACATAGCCGTGGGCACTACTCCTACGGGCTGCGTCATGTGCTAGCTGCTCTGTGGTGGGTCCGTTGCGGCAGCACGGTGACAACGGCTGGCAGCTAGCGCTGTTGGCAATGTATTTAGCTATTCGCCCCATTGCGGGCACCAGCTGTTGCTGGCCAGCCTGTCACGTGGCTGATGCGCAAGTCATTGTTTGGGCTGACTGTCGCCTGTCATGTGTTACTATGACCCTGGTTGCTCCACCACTGCATCTGTAGCATCGCACCACGACAGATGCAAGAGGCGTGCGGCAGGCGCTGATGTTTCTTCCAGCAGCCTGCCGCACAGCCTCACGTTTAGCTCAGAGTTTGGCTAGCGCTTCTGCGACTTTCTTGACGTGGTCTTTGTCGGCTGACCTGATGGCGTGTAGCACGGATGTGTGGTCACGGTCCATAGCCCGTCCGATTGCCGCCAGGGTCATTTGATTCTGGTGGTACAGCACGGCCATGACGACGTGGCGCACGTGTACGACGTTGCGCTGTCTAGCGCCTGACATGACTTCTGACGGTGGCACTCCGAACATTTCGCACGCCAGGTTGACAGCGTCTGACACTTTGTCACGCAGCGGCACTGTGTCGATAAAGCGTTTGCAGTGTGGGCAATACATCAGCGGCCTGCCTGTCGTCGCATAGCTTCCCAATCTGTTGCGTAGCGCAGCCGCTGGCTTGACCTGTCTTGCGTGACGTGCTTAGCCGCAGGCGTCATGTCGAACAGTGGCCCGAACTCTGCGAGCGCTTCAGCTTCTCGCTTTGCTTCGCCATACTCGACCTGCCAGCGCACGTACAGCCACGCCAAGAACAGCACCAGCACGATTGCGGCCAGCAGCACTACGAAGAACACGCCGCCGCTAGACATCGTCGTTGCTCCTGTGCTGTGCGATGCGCCTACGCTCGCCTGCGACTGTGCGCATATCGTCGCCATGCAAATACAGGCCTTGTGCGGCTTTGCGTCGTTCTGCGTTGCTGCGTGGCTTAGGCGGCTCTCGCAGCTCGCCACGGGCACGTGCCATGCGTTCTGCTCGCTTTCGCTGTGCTCTGTCTGCGGCTAGCACTTCTGCAAAGCCTTCCCACGTGGCTTCCCACGCTGGTTTGTAATCAGTCATCGTTGCTCCTCTGTAAATACTCAATCACTAGGTCTAAATGTTCTGGGCGCACGACAGCGCTTGCCACCGTGTCGCACTCCAATAGGTGACCCATCCACACTTGCTGTTCAGGACGCAGCTTGCCTTTTTCGCTCTTTAGCTCCATAAACACGACCCGTGGCGGCTTCACAAGCACTAAATCTGGGAAGCCAGGGTTGTTTCTGCGTGGGTCGTTGTCGTGGTACGTCAACCAGCCGTAGGTTTCTGCTACGTCAACAATCAGTGCTTGCAGGTCAGCTTCTGTCACGTCGCTTGCTCTCGATCGTTAGCCACAGCAGCCCTGCAGCGTTTGTCACGACTGCGAGCAGGCCCAGGGCCAGCACAAGCCACACAATCACTGCAGCGGGTCTGTGTTGTTGAGACAAGCTCGCACGCCTTCTGCAATCAGGTCTTCTAGGTCGTCTAGATGCGCTCGCTGGGTCAGGCACCACCAGTTGCAGTCAATCTCGACTTCGTAAACCTGCAGGTCTTCCATGCTTTTGGCGGGCCACACGGTCACGCTGAATGTTTTCATGCGAGGCCCCAGACGATTGCTTGGCGGCCTGTGCGTGTCGGTACACGTGTGCCTGTGTCGACGACCCTGCCTGCGGCTGCAAGTTCGCTGCGACGTGTACGCACGCCAGACACAGACACTGGCTGTTGTTGGTCGTCAGCGATGCGCATACAAAGCTGTTCGTCAGTCATCGGCCCGTGCGTCTGCAGCGTTTGCAGCACCAGCGTTTGCGTTTGCGTCAACGTTTCCTGCGTGACGCTTGCAGCGGCTGCGTGCGACGTTTCAGGGTCGCTGTTGCGGGCTTTCGTGTGGCGATAGATAGGCGCTGGCGTGTAGTCATCGCACCATGACAAGTGCTGCCCAGCTTCTGCGCCACATTGCAGGCAATACATTAGGCGTCACGTCCCAACGCTGCGTACAGCCGGAAGTGCTCAGGGCCAGACCATAGGTGTAGGCCCAAACCCAGCTTGCTTGCAGCCCTGCCGATTGCGTCGCTTTCTGCGTGCTTTGCCCGTGTGCCGTTGTTCGCCAATATTTCTGGCCGCTCTACGTCGCCACAGCCATCTACCGTGACCTGCTGGCCATCTACGGTCACGGTCAGCCGGCCAGTAATGCCCGTTAGCGTGCCGTCTGGGTCGTGTATGTATTCAACAACTTCCCAGCTGAACGGGCCAACGGTCGCTAGCAGTTTCTCTACTTTGACGGACCATGGCACGTAGGTGCCGCCAAAGCCGCCAGGCGCAGCTTTTTGCAGCGATTCTGGGAACGGTTTTGCAAGTTGTCGTAGCTGTTTCATGGGCACGACGTCCAGCACGCTGCAGGGTCCATCACGTTGCTGTAAACGCCAGCGACGGCTGCCACAGCAGCCGCCACCAACGTCACTACAAACAGCACGTCGCCTAGGCGGGTCACTGGCTACCTGCCTGCTCAACCGTTACTAGGCGCATTTCTTCGCTCTCGAAGTCCAGCACGGTTACGTCAGGGTCATTGTCTAGGCCCTGTTCTAGCGCTGGCATTACATAGTCAAGAGCATTGTCAGGCAGCTGCCCTGTAGTTTCAACGCTTGTGCAGTAGTCGTTAAACGCAACGTACAACGTGACTTTTGCGAATCGCACTTTGGTTTCTCCAGTCTGCGCCCGTGTGTCAGGCACGTGCGTTATCTAAGCACAGATGTGGAAACCGTGTCAACAACTACTGCGTAAGTTCTTCCCACGTAGCAGGACCAACGATGCCGTCGACCACTAGGCCTTCGTCACGCTGGAACTGGCGCACGGCCTTGTCAGTGATGCGGCCAAAGTGACCGTCGATGCCTGCGCCTGGCTTGCCTTGGCGTGTGAGCCGGTAGCCGTCTTTGTCTAGCTGGGTCTGCAGGAACTCGACTACAGCGCCACGGTCGCCCATGCGCACGACAGTGTCAGTGCAGGCCTGCACAAATTGTGCGACTTGCTGCAGCACGTTTGCGGGTTCTTCGTGCTCTGGTTCTTCTGAAGCGTCATACGGCAGCCACTCGAACTTGTTGCCAACGACCTTGCCTGGCGTGTGGTGCCACCATTCTTTATGGGCAATTGGTGCGTGCATACCGTACTGGCGGGCAATCTTCATGACTTCGCCAGTCGTAATCCCTTTGCCGACAATGCGAAAATCTACGGCATAGCCAAAACCGCCAAAAGCAGGCTGTGACATATGGTATGAACCCTGAAAACCATTTGACAGTTTGCGATCTGGGTTCGCCGCTAGGTTAAAGCCTCTTTTACGGGCTTTATAGCCGTCGTACAGGTACTTTTGCTGCGCATACGTGCGCACGCCAGACACAACAGCGACCCTGTTAGCGATGCGAGGATCGTTAAAAAAGGCCTGCAGTCGTGCAATAAAGCGAGGGTGCAAACCGTCAATCTTTACACGGCTAGACGTAACTGGGATTTTGGTCACGGCTGCTGGTCCAGATCGACCATAGAAGGATTGGCACCCCCAATTGGGCCCTTAATAGCGGCAAAGCTCTTTAGGGCGCTAAGCACGGCTGCAGCTGCTGACGCCTTGACGCTGTCTGTAAGGCCCACTTCGAGCATTCCTGCGCCATCAGTGCCGACCAGGGCCACCAGAGTCTGCACAAAAGCCGCAACGCAGCGTTCCAGACTGTCCTTAAAATTGGCTGAAGTAAACATGTGCCTAGATTAGTCGTCAGAGTGTCTGCCGAGTGCGACAGACGCCATATGTGCGGTCAGGCTGGCTATGGCGATCCAGACCGCCCAGCGGAACGTGCTAGAGCCTGGCGCAAGCGTGATAAGCACCAGGCCTACGCCACCAATGGTGAAACCTAGCGCTAGCAGCTCTTTCAGGTAGTACCTCACAGCTAAGGCCTTCTGTTCGTTGACGTGGTAGACGGGCCAGTAAATGACGTTGCAGGGCTTGCGGGTCGTGGCACAGCCAGAGCGCTGCCAGCAGCCACTACAGCTACGACAGTGCGCCTGTCTTCCTGGTTAATACGGCTGTCACTTCGTGTGTACGACGATAGCGCAGGGCTAAACATGTCGTCTGCAGCTGCCTGCTCAAAGACCTGCTTTGCGTCGTCGTCAGCGTCGTTAATTGCTTCTGCTACGGCTTGCAACTGCTCTTGCGGCAGATCGTCAAAGCTCGATTGCTGCACAAGCTCTTGCACGACTTCTACGCTGATCTGCTCCGGTTCGGTCGCAATGACTTCTACGACTGCTGCGGCTAGCTCTTGATCGTCAATGGCTGCTGCCACTGTGCGGGCTTCTGTGAGCCGTGGCGGCTCTGTGGTTGTCGTAGTGGGTGCGAGCGTCGTGGTCGTCGTTGTTGTTGTTGTAGGGGCCACTGTCGTCGTTGTGGTCGTGGTGCTGGTCGTTGTCGTGCTTGTTGTTGTGGTGCTGGTCGTTGGCGGCAGCGTTGTGACTGGCGGCAGCGTGCTGGTCGTGGTTGTAGGTGCCAACGTCGTTGTTGTCGTCGTCGTTGGCGCTGCAGTCGTTGTAGTAGGCGCTGCAGTAGTCGTAGTGCTTGTGGTCGTCGTTGGTGCCAGGGTCGTCGTTGTGGTGGTGGTCGTGCTGGTGGTCGTGCTGGTGGTCGGCGGCAACGTTGTGACTGGCGGCAGCGTGCTAGTCGTGGTCGTCGTCGTAGGGGCCAGTGTCGTGCTGGTCGTCGTGGTCGGCGCTGCAGTCGTGGTCGTGGGTGGCTGCGTTGTTGTGGTAGTGCTGGTTGTCGTCGTCGTAGAAGGGGCCAACGTTGTCGTTGATGAAGTGGTCGTGGTCGTTGACGGTTGCAGCGTTGTTGACGTTGTCGACGTTGTCGGTACTGGCTGCGTGGTGGTGGTTGTTGTGGTGGTTGTTGTCGTGGTCGTGGTCGTCGTTGTTGTAGTCGTCGTCGGTGCCACGCTCGATTCGTCAAAGGTCAACGTCATCGACCCTGTCGGCACAGCAAACTGGCCAGATTCAAGCTGATACGTCGTCACCACAAGCTGATACGACCCAGCTGGCAAATTAGGAATGTGCAGCTTTGCGCTGAAGCAGTCCTGCTCCGAGTAGTTGCCGTCGTCGTCTTGTGCGACCGTTGACCCGTCAGCAGCTAGCAGTTTCAGGTACGGGTCTACGTGCAGGTCAAACGAAAAGCTGGCGCACGGCTGAAACGATGATGCCGTGACGTGCAGCAGCTGCGCTGTGTCAAGCTCTAGAGGGATCGTGACTGTAGGTGCGTCTGCCGACACGTAGACGACGTTGCTTGCAGCGACAGCTTGCACAGGCGCAAAGAATGCAAGCAGATAGACGGCAGCTAGCAGTGTGCGGCTTATGCGACGTGCCAGCAGGGCGGCGCGCATCGCTGATGGTTACGACGGTGCGGCTGGCGGTTCCCAGGTCGGGCCAGGCGTCCAGTTAGCTGGTGCGTCACGCAACTGCTGTCGGTAGGTGGCCCAGGCTGCTGCGTTGCCGGTCGGATCGTCGGCGGCCTGCGTGAAGTCTGAAGCGGTCAGCAGCGCGTTGCGTTCGTTGCGCATGCGTTCCTCAAGCCATTCGGTCGGGATCGTTTCGGGATCGTCGGGGCGTGTCAGGTCAATCATGCTGCGTCGTAGATCATAAGGCCACGGATGCTGTCGCCGCTGGCCCAGGTAAACGGTTGAGTGTTGCTGACGTTTGAACCATTCAAAAGGTTCAAACGAATCTTGTCGCCAGACATAAAACAAAAGCCGATGTCATAGGAGCCAGCGCTAGCGTCTCGTAGTTGCGCCGTGCCTGCCGCGCCAGCTGGCGAGTCACCGGCGACCTCGATTACAGGCTGCGTGAACTCAAACGTGCCAGACGGCGTACCTGTCACGCTGAACTTGAACTTGACCAAAACAAGCTCGTTGACTTCAGCAAAGCGCACGAAGTCGAACGATCCAGCGCCCGACCATGAAACCGTAGAGGGCGTGTAGTCGGTCCAGTCGCCCACTGAGTTGAGGTCACTCGCTGTCAAAATAGCGTTGCTGCTGAACGGGAACGGGTTGCTCATGGTGGCGTCATCCTAGTCTGTTCACGTCAAGCACTCCGAGAATCGCAGAATCAAGCGTGAAGGCCCAATAGTTAGCGAGCGGGCGCAGCGTCAACGTAACGCTGGTGTCTGACGGGCTGGCCTGGATCGTGCGGGCTGTAATAAGTACTTCGTCAGTGCGCTGACTGCCGCCCGTAGGCGTGTACGTCACTGTGGCAGGGTTCCACCAGCCTTGACGGCAATCGAGCAGGAATAGCCATGGGCTAGAGTCGTCGCCCACTTTGTCAGCGACCATTGCACGTGTGACCTGGATTTCTTCAGCGACAAAGTCTGTGTCACTAAATTTTGACGTCCAGGCTTTTGCTGTTTGTTGGGCTTGCGCATCTGTTGCGTCAGCGCTTGTGTAACGCCGATTGCGGGCACCGTACTTCTCTATAGACGACGTGTTTTGTTCTGTTTGCTCCGTAGCGCCAGAGAACGCACCAGTGACCTGTGCAGAGTTTGTGACCTGGTCGATGCCGTAGCCACGCTTGAGCCTTCTAAACGGCAGCTCGCCAACGGCAGGCGATTCTGTAAACGTAAACGTTCTGGCGTAAGCCGTGCCTCTGTGCAGCTGATCTGCGCTGGTGAAATGCCACAGCAACGGAAACCCAGGGTCAGGCAGGAACAAGCGGGTCGGGAACGCAACGCCAGGCCCAGCAGGCAACACAGCAGCGTTCATTTCGTCCATGGCGGCGCTTGTCGCCACGTCAGCAAGTTTGTAGTCGATCTCTAGCGCCGTAGGGCCAGCGTCGTCGTCGTAAGGCTCTGCGCCCGCACCAGCGCCCAACGTCGGCAGCTGCACTTCTCCATACGTGCCAGACCAATACGTTTCAATAAAGTCCGCTAGGCCCGTCGTGGTGCCTGTGACGGTGCGGTCAACGATCGGTGTACGTCCACCGATGCTGAAAGCGTCAGCGACCGTCAAACGCACGATGGAGCTAATACCGTCGTCGACTAGGTCAAAGTCAACGATCATGCCCGCAAACATGTACGCAAGGATGCTGGTCGGGTACGTACCTACTGTGATCTCGATAGCTGCCGAGAACCAGTCAACGTCAGAGTAGGTGCCGCTGTTGTATGGCGTGTAGCGACCATCCTGGTTGTCTAGCTCGATAACAGCCGTGCCTGTGCCCATGCGGCCAGCTTCTGCGTTTTGCTCGATGCTGAAACCTAGAACAGTGGCTGCGATGTCGTTTCGGTTGTTGACATCCTCTACTAGGTAAATCGAGTAATCAGGCCAAGCCACGCCTAGAACCTTGCGCCAGACGTTGTTACGGGGATAGAGCCACGACGTCGCTGGAAGTCCTGCAGTGCCCGCACGACGTCATCACCTGACGTGCCTGTAGGCATATGGACGCTGACGTTAAACGTATCGCCACGACCCATGCCGCCCAGGGCGTGATTCGGCACGATGTTGCCTGCAACGTCAGGCACGAACAGCTCTGGGCCACGTTCGCCCACGATGTAAGGAACGTTGGCACCTACTGGCCCGCCATTAGCCATGCCTCGCAGCAAAGGATCTGTTGCTAGCCCAAACAGATTTGCGCCCGGAATGACCCTACGCAGCGCATTAGGAATCCGGCTACCGACCGAAACAATGCCATCAACGATCGCCTGCACCAGGTCTTTGCCGAGATCAACTGCGCCGTTGTAAAGGTTGACGCCAAGACTAACAAGCAGGTTGCCAAGCTCTCGCAGCACGTCAGGCGTAACGTCAATAAGCCAGTTGACAAGCGCTGCGGCCCACTCGGCCAGGTAGCCAATCAGTTTCGGCAGAGCGTCAGTCAAAATCCAGAAACCAACGTCCACAAGCAGCTTGCCAAGCTCTCGCAGCAACGGTGGGATAAGAGGGCCTACCCACTCAAGAAACGCCCGTGCCCATCTGCCTAGGTTCTCAACGATCATGGGTAGGCCATCGTCAATGAACCAGTTTGCAAACTGTGCAATCAGGTCGCCTAGACGTCGCAGGAATGGCGGGATAAGTGGCCCGATCCAGTCAATGAACGCTTGCGCCCACTCGCCCAACTTGCGCACTAGCACAGGCAAGCCGTCGTTAATTAGCCAACGGCCAATACGTAGGGCTAGGTCGCCAAGCGCTGCCAGCAGTGGCGGGCCAACTTCCTGCAGCCAAGCAACAAAGCCACGTGCCCACACGCCTAGCTGCGCACGAATAGCGGGCCAAGCCTCTTGCACACGTCGTGACACGTCAGAAATAACGCCGCCCAGCCCTTTTTTGTCGAACACGTCGATTAGCTCAACAACGATGTCTGCAACTTGTGCGAACACGGGCAGCAGTTTGCGGGCCAGTCGTTCTTGCAGCTCGCCAAACGCTGCACGCAGCTTGTTTTGTGCCGCTGTCAGTTTGTTACCGCCAGCCGCAAACGCTTCCTGCGCATCAGTCGACTTCTCAAGAATCAGCTGCTGCGTCGCAAGCGCTTTGTCCATTTCGTTGATCTCTTCACGGCCTGCGGCCTGTGCGATCGTCAACGCTCGCTGGTCAACTTCTGCCTGGTTAATGCTAATGCCCAGCGACTTGAGCGAGTCACGCTCGCCCAGCAGCGCTTTAGACAGAATTTCGGCAGTCTCTGTTACAGACCGCTGCCCGCCAGACCACTCAGACAGTGCACCAGCAAGACCGATAATTTCGGTGCTCATGCTGGCGGCTTCGTCAGCCGTAAAGCCCATTGGCTTAAGCAGATCGCCTGCGTTAGCGGCTAGGCCTGCTGCCTGCGTCGATGTCAGACCCATGCGGGCTGCGACTTCGTCAGCCCAGCCTGTGACCTGCTCTAGAGACTGGCCAGAGAATACGGTGCCGATCTTTTGGTCTAGCGACGTAAGTTCTTCGCCCAGGTCGAACAGCTGTTTACCTGCGACGATTGCCAGACCGCCAGCGGCTGCGCCCATGACGCCAAAACCCTTGACGACGCTGGCGGAAACGCTGCCGACTTTGGCGCTGAACTTGCCTAGCTTGTCGCTAGCTTCGCCAACTGCACGCTTGAACTTTTTAGCGTCGCCCAGAATAGCGACGTTGATAACGCTAGAGCCTGCAGCCATAGAGCGAGTCTAAAACACTTTCCTTATGATGCTGTCGATCTGGTCGTTGTAGGCGTCAATCACTTGATTTCGCCTATCGTCGAGCGCTTCATACAGGAAGGGCTGGGGTTTAATGCCTCTGCGTGACCAGCCAAAGTGTATGGGTGCCGCATAGGGCACGCTGCTTGGCCCGCTCTTACGGTTGTTGCCTGCACGTACACGTGCTGCGGTTTGCGTACCAGATCCTCGAATAGAGTTTTTTAGGCGTCCGCTGCGCACAGGCACTTTGGTTTTGGCGGTTCCAGCTACGTCGTCTGCAAGGTACTTGTGCAGGTCTTTTAGCTGCGTCATGTCGCCGCCAGCCTTGCGAAAGTCGCGCCGTAGCTCACGCAGCCCGCGCACTTCCACCATGCTGCCTGCACGCATAGAAGCGTGAGTGTTGCGGCCACCACGGTCAGATACTTGACGGCCCTGGTATGTGCCTAGGTCGTAGCTGAACGTTTGTGGTGGCATGGTTAGCGCCTTTTTGCAGCTTCCTCTTGTGCTTGCTGTCGCTCTTTAAGGATTGCCTCTAGAGCACGTATGACGGCTGGGGAAGCGTTCTGAAGCTCGCTGATGGGCTGTCCTGTGGCGACAGCCAGTGCAGCTATGCCGTAGGCGGTTCCCCTGCGGCTAAAGGGGTGTCGTTGTCGCTGTCGAACTCGATGTCTACTAGCGAGTCTCGGAACTTTTCCCACGTTGGCACGACCAGTCCAGCGTGCCGCCTAGATTCCCAGGCAAGCCACGCTACGTGCTCAATTTTGGTCTGCTGCAACGCTTCGATAGCGCTTGGCAGCTGAAAGTAGCGTTCTAGCTGCAGCAGCGTTCCCATGGTGGGTTTGCTTGTTACTGGCTCTGTCTCATCGGCCAGTCGTGTTGAGATAGAGATATCCAGCATTTTTACGAAGTGGCCACCGTGACAGGGCCTGACATAGGCCAGGTAACGCTGATGGTCGCAAGGTCAGACACCGAACCATCGAGAACAGGCACGGTCGTGACAAGCGCACTGACAGAGTGCTTAGGGTTCGTAGCGGACACAGCCGAGCTAGTCGGCGTAATCTCCACAGTGGTGACGGTGCCGAGCAGAGCGTAGAGAGTCGCATACGTTTCGCCAGCGTCGAAGTCCTGGTGCAGCTCCAAAGTGATGCTGCCGTCCTTCAGCCCGCCGATGCGGGTTTCGTTGGAATCGCCCATCGCTGTGGTGGTCAGTTCCGCTGCAGTCTCTTCCCAGCTGACGCTGGCGACATGATCGGTAAGGTCCACTGAATTTACTACGATCTGGACATCGTTAGACAAGAATACTGCCATGGCCTTTAGCCTTCGCTTTCTTCGTTATTGGCCTTGCGGCTGGTTTTCGTTGTCGCAGCAGCCAGATGGCCACCAGCGATTAGTGCAGGCACGTTTGCGCCTTCTAGATCATCTTCAGTCACAGTGTCGCCATGCTTAAAGCCAGCAAGCTTGTGTGACGTGACTTTGTAATTACTCATCTGGCGTACACCTCACAAATGAACCTGGCCCCATAGTAGACGCTGTCGCTGAACTCAACGGTACCATAATCAACTGCCTGGCGTACCTGACACGTGGTAGCAGAGCCGCCTAGCGTTGGGTCAGCCTCAATCGCAGCCTGGACACTGTCAGTGCCGCTAATAAGAGCATCTAGCAAATCCTGTGCGAACTCTTCCGCCATAGATTGCACGCAGCACACGATCTCGAACTGAAAGACCGTCAAGCTGCCGCCACTGCCCACCATGGAATCGTGATAGACCGCCAACGGTCGACCAGGCACAACGACAGCTGCAGGCGCAACGACACGACCAGGCACTGTGGCGTGCACGACTAGGAACGTGTCGATCGTTTCCAGGCGTGTCTTTAGCCCTTCTCGAATCGCTGCGTAATCAGCCATCAGGCAGTAGCCAGCACACGGTACGACGCCAGCAGCGCCATGACGTCTGGATCGACCCTAGACACACGTGCGAGGCCATAGTCAGCAAACTGGGTCATTACGCCTAGCGGGCTGCTGCGGCGCTGGTACAGGCGTGCTGCGAGCATCAGGGCGGCTTGCTGCACGGCATACGGCACGCCATTAGCGTTCTGGTCGCCAAACGCAGCTGTGACCTGCACAGCGGGCCTGCCGCTGTCGTAGCGTGGCCAGTCGCCACTGACGTTGAGCAGCGACGTGTAGGGAGCGTCAGCAGCGTTGAACGGGTGCGGCACAAAGTCCGTAGTAATGGTCAGGGTCGTGTCATAGACGCCCGTATTGTCACTGTCTGTCTTGACGATCAGACCTGTAAGCGTGTTGAACGGGTCAACAAGCAGCACTTTGGGATCGTCAGCCCTGAAAACACGGGTTTCGCTTGTGCTCTCGAAGTCAGTGTTGCAGTAGCCGTTGATTTGATCGCTGGCAGCGTTGATAGCCGCTGTAATACTTGCGTCTTCTGTCGATACTGACGACGGAATAGACAAGTAGTCCTTGACTAGCGCCACTGTCGTGTACGCCATGGCTACGCCTTCTTTTTCTTGGCGGCTTTCTTGACTGGCTTGGCTTCCTTGGCCTTTGCGGGCTTCTGGATGCGGCTAGGCGCTTGCTTCTGCCACAGTTCGTCAGACATTGCGTGACCCTTTTGGGTAGGGGTGCTGGGCGGGCCAGGACTGGTACTGACCCGCCCAGCGATCGGCTACCTATCAGAAGGTAGGAGTGACAAGGCCAGTGCCGCCGATGCGGGCGATGCTGGCGGGGTAACGGCCTGCCGTGAAGGCAGCGTACTGATAGCTCACGAGGGTAAGAGTCAGGTTCAACCCTGCCGTCTGCTCCATGCGGGCCATGGCGGGTGCGCCTGCGTCCTCGAACAGCAGCAGGTCACTACGCCGGACGATGTAGATTTCGTCCTGGTTCGTGCCTGCACCCTGCGCCGTGGTCACAGATGCGTCAGTTACGACTGGCAGGCCCGCAATAGAGGCACCCGTGTTGCCGTAGCCTGCGACTGGACCAACGCCCATGGCGTTTTGCGGCACGTTCTGGGTAGGAACGACCAGCGGACGGTTGCTGCCGTCAACGCCTGCCTGCAGGAACGCAAGGCGACGGGGGTGCATGATGATGAGGTCAGCGCCCGCATAGCGGTTGCTGTTGACCTGCTGAATGCCGTCAACAATCTTGCTGTAAAGCGACGGCGCATCAGGCGACGCATCGGTGTAGGTCACGCTGTTGATGCCGGACACGTTGCGAATGCCGAGCATCTGACCAGACGAACCAGAACCGTTCAGGATCTGATCGTCAAGGACAGTCGCAACAGCGCCCATCATGTCAGCAGCGATGAGAGCATCAACGCCCGTGCCACGCTCGATGGCCTGACGTGACACCTGCTGGCCGCTGGCGATGGTGCGAACCGGGACCGACAAAAGATCGTCGTC
>Ga0255752_10005160_pt1 | contig 12810 bp, 14 predicted proteins | sample 011ome_25_FD_179952 | JGI IMG/M metagenome (GOLD analysis project Ga0255752, IMG submission 179952) | Coastal salt marsh microbial communities from the Groves Creek Marsh, Skidaway Island, Georgia - 011512CT metaG (version 2) | ecosystem: Environmental > Aquatic > Marine > Intertidal zone >...
TACCTATTGCCGCCCCGGCGCGCTCCGTTAAATTCATGGGCGAGCTAGGTGCGCTTCATTCGTTGAGATTAAGAGAAAACGTACCCCCTTTATAGGGGGAATTGCGCGATATTGCAAAGCCTGCCTTCCCCGAAGCGGTGAAAAAGTGCAAATTAGACGGAAAACAGCCGTGAAAAAGGCCGTGGAAAAGGTGATGAAAAGCAGGAGCAGGGGATGGATGATGAATTAGACCGGTTAAAGCCAGCCGGATTGCCAGCCGATAAGCAACGCTGGAATATCGAGGATTTGCAGGCCTATGTCGCGGCGATGCAGGCCGAAATCACGCATGTTGAATCGCTGATTGCTGAAAAAAACAAGGTTCAGTCGGCAGCCAATGCCCTTTTTGGCGGTGGTGATTAGGCCTTTTATAACTAAGGCTTTTTATGATTTGGTTTGGCGCGGCAATGGCTGCATCCAATCAGCTAGCGCCAATCTTGCGGCATGACCATTGATCATTAGGCCATTAGCCGTCAGGTCATCACCATCGGCAGATGTATCAAGAATATCATGAAGGTCACTTAGTTTCAAAAGTGCCAAACAAATTGATTTTGCGCCCGTCTGCTCATGCGTGCCGGTGATCGAGCCTTTTAATGCGGCTGCGGTTTTGCTTTTGCCAATGACGCTGCCCTGCCAAGAGATTTCACTATCAATGGCTGGTGGATCGCCAGCGATGGTTAACGGTACAAGGCGACGTTTGACCAGCCCGCGATAATGCGTGCGTGCGGTTACTTCCTGACCAACATAACAGCCTTTTTCAAAATCAACCGCACCAAGCCGGTCAAGGCCTGCCTCAAGCATCAAGGCGCGTTCAGGGGTCAGATCAACCGACCCTTCGGGAACGCCGGCGGCAATGCGGGTTGCGTGCCAGCGATCAATTTCGCCCATTTGCGCTGGCAGATGAATTGCCTCGACCAGACAATGGCTGCCAAGTTGTGGGCTTCGCGGGTCATGGCAGGACATAATCATCGGGGTGACGCTTGTTTCAGCGTCCTGCTTGCCAAGCAACAGAACAAGCCTGATATCAGCTTCAACCGCCAGATCAATGGGTCGCCGCAACCGATAGCGGCGAAGACGGGTAAACAGATCATCACGCCGTGCTGCATCGCTTCGCAGCAAAAACCGATCCAATGCGGGCCGGTAAACCATCATATCGATTAGCACACGGCCTTGCGGGGTTAACAGCGCCGCTGGGCGACACGCGCCAATTGGCAATGTTTCAACATTTGCCGTGATGATTGATTGCAAAAAAGCACACGCCTCATCGCCAGCAACCGAAATAAAGCCGGTATCAGGATGGCAAATCGGCAATTCATCAGATGTCAGTGTCATTGATTGGGCTCATATGGCTAAAGGCGGTAACGCATCTAATCGATGATGGTTACGTTACCTTGGTAAGGGGCAATGTAAAAGCGGCGCTTGCTGGCCCAAAAGCAACGTTTCTTGTCAGGCCAGATTTCGCGGTAAGTCGGCGTGTCGGCAAAATAATAAATCTGTGTACAGCCAAAATAGCGAACCTTGAATTGCTTGTCACCAAGGCTTAGCTTGCCACGATCGGTTCGTGAAATGCGAATTTTTGGCATGTTTGCCGAAAAGCACTGACCCTTTTTATTGCCGCGGCAGGCGGTTTCGGTCGAGCCAAGCATGCGGATATAGCGAAGCCGGCCTTCGGCAAGTTGAAACCCCTCATCATCAAACATCTTGCAGCCATCATCAGGTGCGCGCTGGCGTTGGGAAAATTCACAAACAAACCAGAACCCTGGCCATTCTTCGCCATCAACGGCAAATCCCGTGCTTGACGCCGCGCTTGGATTTGGCACGGCAAAGCTAATGACAAGGGCAAATATGAGGGTCAAAAAGCGGTGATTCATAAGGCTATCATTCACAAAGCTTTCCGAAAATGCAAGACAAGCATGGCCATAATCTGCGCGCCAAAAGCAAGCGCGATATTCATCCCAAGCAAGGCGTCCAACCCCAAACCAGCATCAATCATCCACCCCATTAACATTGGTGACAAGGCCGATGCAAAAACTCCGACCGGCATGAACAGCGCTTTGATTTCGCCCATATAGCGGGTGCCATAAACCTCGGCGACCAAGGCAGCATTGGTGGCATGCGGCATGCCAATGGCCAAACCAAAAAGAATAAAAAACAACGGCACGCCAATTTCGGCTGATCCAAGCCAGAGCGCAAGGCAGGCCAATGTGTTTGGCAAAAGCGTATGCGCGGCAACGCGGCGCGCCGAAAACCGGTCAATCAGCTGGCCGATGGTCAGGCTGCCAATCACCGCAAAAACGGCATAAAGAACATAGCTTGCCGTCCATGTTGACAGGGCAACACCCTTGGCTTCGGCCAAATAGATTTGATGAAATAACAGGCCGGTCAAAACAAAAGATGGCACTGCGGCAAGCCAGATGAAGCCAAGCCAGAAGGCCGGATCGCGCAAAACCTCGTTGCGCCGCCATTGTTTTTGACCGCCATAGGCATGATCGGGTATTGGCTGGTTTGCTCCAAGACCATCAAGCCCTTCGCCATCTTGTAATCGTGTGCGCTGCGTCAAAAGTCGCAGGAAAGGTGCCAGCGTTAAAAAGGCAATCAATGGCAGGCCAATCCATAGGCTTCGCCAGTCAAAAACGGCCTGAAGCGCAACAATGCTTGCCGGTCCAATGGATTCGCTAAGCGTGTGGCCAAGCTGGGCAATCGAAATGGCGCGGCCACGCGTCACAACATAGCGCCGTGCCATGGCGGTTGTGTAGACATGTGTCATCATGCCTTGCCCAAACATCCGCAGCAAATATAGCCCGCCAACAAGCATCCATAATGATGAAATCTGACTGAATAAAATGGCCGCCACACATAGGCTGCCAAGAATGAAAATGGCCAGCTTTTCCAGCCGCATCATATCGGCAAGCTTGCCAAGCCAGATCAGGCTGATGGCGCTGGCGGTTGTGGCAAGCGCGTAATAGGTGCCAAAGTCACCATGGCTAAGATCAAGCGCGGCACGAATTTGCCGTGAAAAAAGCGAAATGAAAAAAGTCTGACCAAGCGATGACCAAAACGCCATTAACAGCCCGAACAGCAAAAATCGCCATTCGGTCAAAATAAATTCGCGATTGCCAATAAAGCCGGTGGGGGTGATTGGTGGCAGGGGTGATGGGTTGGTTGTCATGCCGCAGTTCAGCATGATGGCATGACGCTGACAAGCGGCAAGATCAAACCGGCGAATGACAGGCAATTATTTTTGCCAAAAAACTTGAAATGGCATCTCGTCATGCCCACATGATTTTCATACCAATGATCCTGATACACAGCTACAAATGGGCCGGCTTTCTGGTGCGTTACTGGCTGCGCAATGACAATGTTTTCTCGCCATGAAAGCTGGTTTTGTTGCCATAGCCCAAAAATGGCTGGCCCGAAAATAGCTGGCCCGAAAAGGTCTGGGATGCAGGATCAAGGTGATTTATGTGATTTGGTAGATGGCCAAATGGGGGAGTGGTGTAATGCAAAGTGATAAATTTACGGCCTTGGTACGCAATGCCATTGGTGCCGCACAATCGGCAGCATTGGCGGCAAATCATCAGAAATTGACCGCCGAACATGTTTTGGCAGCATTGCTAAAAGACGATATTATGATGGTTAAAATGCTGCTGGCAAAGGCGGGCGCTGATAGCGCCTCATTGTCGGCACTGCTAAAGGCCGGTCTTGATAAATTTCCGCAAGTCACTGGAAGCGGCGCAGGCCAGTTGCAGCTTGATGCTGATCTGGCGCGGATTTTTGCGTCTGTTGAAGCCGAGGCCAAAGCCCGCCATGACCAGTTTATCGCGGTTGACCTTTTGCTTCTTGCCATGACGAAATCAACAGGGTCAGTTGGCAAAATTCTGAAAAAGGCCGGCGTTGAAGCCGCCCCACTTGGCGCAGCGATTGACGAGATGCGTAAAGGCCGCACCGCCGATAGTGACGCTGCCGAAGATAGTTATGATGCCTTGTCACGCTATACAAGCGACCTGACCGAAGCGGCGCGTAATGGCAAGCTTGATCCGGTTATTGGACGTGATGCCGAAGTGCGCCGGACAATCCAGATTCTGGCACGCCGGACAAAGAACAACCCGGTTTTGATTGGCCAACCCGGGGTTGGCAAAACGGCAATTGCCGAAGGGCTGGCGCAACGTATTATCAATTCTGATGTGCCAGAGGCGCTTGCCAATAAAACCCTGCTTTCGCTTGATATGGGGGCGCTTGTTGCCGGGGCGAAATATCGTGGCGAATTTGAAGAGCGGCTGAAATCTGTGCTGAAAGAGGTGCAGGATCGCGATGGCGAGATTATCCTTTTCATTGATGAAATGCACCAGCTTGTTGGCGCTGGCAAAACCGATGGCGCGATGGATGCGTCAAATTTGCTGAAACCCGCTTTGGCGCGAGGTGAGTTGCGCTGTATCGGTGCCACCACCCTTGATGAATATCGGCAATATGTTGAAAAAGACGCGGCGCTAACACGCCGTTTCCAACCGGTATTTGTTGATGAACCTTCGGTTGAGGACACGATTTTTGTGCTTCGCGGCCTCAAGGAAAAATATGAACTTCACCACGGTGTGCGAATTACGGATGATGCGCTTGTCGCAGCGGCGCGCCTGTCGCAACGCTATATCAATGAGCGGTTTTTACCTGATAAAGCCATTGATGTGATGGATGAGGCGGCAAGCTATTTGCGGATCGAGGCCGATAGCAAACCGGCTGATCTTGACCGTACCGACCGCCAGATCATGCAGTTGAAAATTGAACAGGCGGCGTTGCAAAAAGAGTCGCATAAACCCGATGAAAAACGGCTTGATGCGATCGCGGCCGAGCTTGCCAATCTTGAAAAGCAATCCCAAACGCTTGGCGCGGCATGGAATGCGATCAAGGCCAAAACGGCTGAAGTTGTCAGCCTGCAACAGGCGATTGAAGATGCGCGCCACGCGCTTGATGTGGCGCAGCGTGACGGCAATCTTGAAGCAGCAGCCGAACTGACTTATGGCAAATTACCAGCGTTGGCGCAGGATCTTGCCGCCGCCAAGGCCGCTGTTGCTGAATCCGAATTGCTGAATGAAGAAGTGACCAGCCAGCATATCGCCAGCGTGATTAGCAATTGGACAGGTATTCCGGTTGATAAGATGCTGGAAGGCGAGCGTGACAAATTATTGGCAATGGAAGATTACATTGGCAAACGGATCATTGGGCAGGCCGATGCGGTCAAGGCGGTTGCCAATGCGACAAGACGTGCGCGCGCTGGCCTTGCTGATCCTAACCAGCCAATGGGAAGTTTTTTGATGCTTGGCCCAACCGGAGTTGGCAAAACCGAACTTGCCAAGGCGCTTGCCGAATTTCTGTTTGATGATGATTCGGCCATTTTGCGTATTGATATGTCCGAATATATGGAAAAACACGCAGTCGCACGGCTGATTGGCGCGCCTCCTGGTTATGTTGGTTATGAAGAAGGCGGCGCATTAACCGAAGCGGTACGTCGTCGGCCTTATCAAATTGTACTGTTTGACGAAATTGAAAAGGCGCATCCCGATTTATTCAATATCCTGCTTCAGGTGCTTGATGAAGGCCGGTTGACCGATGGCAAGGGGCGGCATGTCGATTTCCGCAATACGATGATTTTACTGACCTCAAATATTGGTGCAGATCATCTTTTGGCGCTTGATGATGACGCGCCTGCCGAGGCCGCCCGCGATGAAATCATGACCGAAATGCATCAGATGTTCCGGCCTGAATTTTTAAACCGGCTTGATGAAATTTTGCTGTTCCGGCGGTTGTCACGAAATGATATGGGGGCCATTGTCACCATCCAGATGGCGCGGTTGCAATCACGGCTTGCCGAACGTGGTATAAGCCTTAGCCTTGATGAGGCGGCGCAAAACTGGCTGGCGGCACAAGGCTATGATCCGCAATTCGGCGCACGACCATTACAACGGGTAATCCAGAATAAGGTGCAGAACCCGCTTGCCGAAGCCTTGCTTGATGGCCGGTTTCAAGATGGCGATGTGATTGCGGTTGGGCTGGATCAGGCGGCTGATCGGCTGACCTTCAATGCGGTTGCGCCGCTTGCCGATGCAGGATGATCATTGTCACGCGCCATAAATTTTCATCACACAAAAAATAGCGCGGCAAGAAATAGGTTTATCTATCTTCTCGCATTGACAGCGCCGCCATTGCGGGTGGATGGTTGAAAACCTTTTGGTCGTGACGTGGCGTTTTTTCAAGGCTGCGGTGTGGGCGTATCTTTATCTTGTGATTGAAAGTATTTGTGATGAAGCGTCTTGTTCTTGGTCTATTGATTTCCTCAATTTCGATGCTGCCATTCGCTGCGATGGCTGATCATTCGCCAAAACGGCTTTTGAAAAATTTGATGGCGTTTAGCGCGCTTGGTAAAACCGGCAAGCTGGCTGAATTTGACGTGGGTGTTGCGGTTTATGGCGCGCTGCCAAATGGAAAAACCACAAAAAAGGACAATCCGGCGCTTGATAAAATCTTTGCCGATAAATTTAATTTGGCCGCCATTGTAATGAAGGGCGATGAGATCATTTATGAGCGCTATAACAGCAAAAAAAGGATTGATAGCCATTTTCCCTTGATGTGCATGTCGATGAGCAAGACGGCGGCCGGCGCTGCGGTTGGCGTCTTGTTATGCGATGGCAGGTTGAAATCACTTGATGATAAGGCTGGCGATTATTCCAGCTTTTTGAAAACAACGCCTTACCGCGATGTCTCGGTTCGAAATATTCTTCAAATGAATAGCGGGGTTAGCCCGATTGGCCGTTCGGATGAGAAGCGGTTCAACCGAAAGGCGCGTGGTGTTGCTAAATTTTCTGGTGCCGCCGATGTGCGTGGCGCATTGAAATTTTATAAAACGGCGGCGCGCAAACAGGGCGAGACGATGAATTATCATTCGTCAGATTCGCTGGCGCTTTCGGTTCTTGTTGAGGAGATTGCTGGCAAGCCGCTAAGCGATGTTTTTCATCAGCATATTTTCCAGAAATTTACTGGTGATGGCTATATGCATTGGACTGCCGATAAATCGGGAACAACCGTAACCTATTCAGATTTGGTGATGACAGCAAAAGACTGGGCGCGTTTCGGGCGGTTTGTCATGACCGAACGGCGCAAAGACAGCTGTCTTGGTGCATTTTTTAGCGATGGCGTGAAAAATGCGGTAGCAAGTCCGAACCCAAGCAAGCAATATGGCTATCAATCATGGGTCTATCAGGTTAATGGCAAGCCAGCTTTTGCGTTTCAGGGGCATGGCGGGCAGTTTCTTGTACTTGATGACAGCAAGGACACGGTTCTTTTGACTTTGTCATTTAACGAATCATACGCTGCTGGCAATCTGTTTAAAGATATTACCAAATTTGCTGAACAGCTGGATAAGTGAGATTTTGTGTTTTCACGGTTTAAAGGACTAACAGAGCGGCAATAATGATTTTTATTAGTTTGATGTAGGTGCGATACTCTGATGTATGTTTCCGTCACGGGGCTGAAAGCCAAGGGGTTTTTGGCGGCAATCCGATTTTGGTTATTGGCTGTTCCGGCATTTAAACAAGCCAAATCATCTGGGGGCGTTCTTTTCTGTGAGGTGAAATCGGTTGGTGGGTTTCATCACACATTGACCATATGGAAAACCAAAAAGGATATGCGAAAATTTGTCCTGTCACCGATCCACCGGAAAGCAATGAAGATTTTTCCCAAGATCGCCACAGGTTCAACAATTGGTTATGAAGCCAATAAAATGCCAGGCTGGGATGAGGCGCTTGCGATATGGCGGCAATCAGCCGTCAATTACAATTGATTTTTAACCATTCGCCGATAATGTCGTTCAAGCCTTATCTCGCGCCATCGATTTGCCTTATTCAGGCGATAATCTGTTATCCAATATAACATGTTTGAAGGCTATTGAACGGCACCAGGCTTGTTTAAATCCCCACGAATAGGAACAAAGACCTCGCCTTTAAAGATGGCGGTCAATCAAGGGTTATCAAATGAATAGGATATTTTTAGCAGTCACGCTTGTGTTTCTTGGCGGGTGCAATGCTGCTTATAATGAAGCGGTGAATCGGCAGTTGGCAGAAGGATACAGATGGGTTCAAATACCTTGTCGTCCGGTCAATCCTGATGTGCCAGCGATCATGATTGATGCCCCTAACGGACGCAAGTTAGTTTGCAACGTTCTGAAGAAGTAGCGCCGCCTGCGGACAATTCTTTTACATGGAAATTTAGCCGCCCGCCCCAAAGCCAAGCTGTCATTGGCGGATGATCGCAGCATCGCCTATTGACGGATTCCGAAGCTCTACTATCATGCGGCATGATCTGGGGTCGGATATGGCTGGTGTTTGGGGGATGAGTCGATTGCGCGTCTGCCGAATGATTTTTTCTTATCAATATTTAGCCATCCTAGTGATCGTCAATGGGTTTTTTGAAGTACCGTTAGGATGGGCAGGACAATATCAATAATCGACACATCCATTGAATTAAATGCTGATTTTACCCAGCGTGTTGTGGTCAAACCCACTGAATATGTCTGGGAATCGTCACCAATGCCCGGTGTTGAGCGTATGAAGCTTGACCGCATTGGTGATGAAATTGCCCGCGCCACCTCTTTGGTGCGCTACGCCCCCAATAGCAGCTTTTCACCACATGAACATGCAGGCGGCGAAGAAATATTTGTGCTTGATGGTGTGTTTGGTGATGAACATGGGCAATACCCAGCAGGCACCTATATTCGCAATCCTATTGGCACCAGACATCAACCGGTAATCGGTGCCGAAGGGGCTACCATCTTTGTGAAGCTTCATCAATTTAAGCAACAAGATCAAAGCCAGTTTGCGACCAACACCAATGCCCAGCCTTGGCACCCCGGATTGGTTGATGGCCTAAAGGTCATGCCTTTGCATCAGCATGAAGGCGAGACTGTTGCGCTTGTGAAATGGGCGCCCAACACACAGTTTAATGCACATAAACATTGGGGCGGCGAAGAAATATTTGTGCTTGAAGGCACTTTCTATGACGAGCATGACAGCTATCCCGCGGGAAGCTGGCTAAGAAGCCCGCATCTCAGCGAACATTGCCCCTATACGAAAGATGATGGCGCGTTGATTTTTGTCAAAGTTGGGCATTTGCACGCGACTTAAATTTAAAGCATCAAATTAGATTATAAAATCAGATCATCAGGTGACGTCACGAAATCAGACTATCAAATAAAGGAACGACCATTATGATTGAACGCATCCATGTCAACGAACGCTCTTCCAAGATTGTAAAACATAACGGCGTTGTCTATCTCACCGGCCAAGTGGCCGAAGGCGATACGATCCAAGAGCAAGTGCGTGTTTGTTTGCAAAAGATCGAAACGCTTCTAGACGAGGCGGGATCATCAAAAGAACAGATGTTAAGAGTGACAATCTGGCTTGCGGATATGGATGATTTCAAAGGATTAAATGAAGTCTGGAGTATGTGGGTGCCCGATGGTCACGCACCCGCACGAGCCTGCGGTCAGGCCAAGCTGGCAAGAGAAGAGCTGAAGGTCGAATTCATTGTCGATGCCGCCTATGATTAGCCACGGCAAGCGGTTTGTAATTTCGATAAAAGCCATAAAGCCACCCGCAAGCCAGTCGTGGCGATTGTTGGCTTTGGTTTGATATGAAACAGGAAAAATGGTGCTGCCAGCGAGTAGGAGATACACCCCTAAGGCACCACTGCCTGTTAAACACAAGCGATAGCCTAGAGTTTACTACTGATACTTAGCTGTCAATAGGCACAGCTTGTATACTCGCTATGCACCAAGCAGATGCCCAACATCCTAAACATGTCAAACATGTTCAGCACGTGCACCTGCCTTGCTGCCTAGCTGATAAAAGAAACAGATAGGAAGACAGTAAGACACCTAGCCTTATGGGGGTGTTTAGGATGTTGAAGATGTTAAATAGGGTGTGAGATTTTTTAGGGGGTGGATGGTAATTCATTCAAATAAGTGTAATGGTGATATTTATAAATAATTCAACGGAGCCTGAAATGCGCTATTTTATCCTTGGTTTGGCTAGTCTTTTGATTTCAACAACAGCTTTTGCCGACACTTATGTAAGTGGTTATTACAGAAGCGACGGTACATATGTGGCACCACATTATCGCAGTTCTCCTAACTCCACAAAAAGTGACAACTGGAGTCAGAGCGGTAATGTCAACCCCTACACTGGTAAACGTGGCACATTGAACTGCGGCTACAACTGCGCCAACAACAGCTTTAAATACTAAGTTTATAGAAATACGAACGGTAGCTTACTACAAATAAAGTAGCTACCGTCCTTGCTTTATCTAGGCAGCTAAAGACACCTCACCAAAGCCTTTGCTATCCCAACCCTCTAACCAGTCAATCAAGATGCCCCTCATGCGAGGTGCTGGCAGGTACAAGGTAATAGGCTCACCTTTTCTTATCCTTGATCGCCACACCCACTGAATAAGTTCGGTCAAGGCATAAGCATCATCAAACTGCCGACTGCTATCATTTAACCACCTCCCTACCATTGGATTAATGTGCTGGTCATAAAGATATATTAGATGAGAACAGTGGGCATAGTTATTCGTTCCTCTAGTGGTGTTTGAAATCCAGTTAGTACCCTCAAACAACCTAGAACCTTTTGCAAAAACGCCAGCCTTGCCAGCCCTATCAAACCAAGCATCCTTCTTACAGGTAAGAAGTATATTATTCCGATCTACACCTGCTAACTGTCTACTAGACAAGTTTCTAAGGCTCGTACTAATCTTTGAACAATAGCGTTTATTTTTCATTCCATCTGTTTGTCCAGTATGTGTCAGCGTTGGCTTGCTTTTCTTCCCAGAAAAAGCAGGAATGTTCTGAAGGTCTATAAGCTTAACTGCTTTCTCCCTAAAGACCGCTTCTTTATGATTATCTTTTTCAATGATGAACGGCACAAATAGCCTGTCAAGTTAAGACACAAGGACAGAACCTTCAGCTTTGTAGGTCATAATTGTTACAGATTTCCCAGCAGAGAGAAGCGTAACTGGCATAGCCCATATAAACATGTGTCCCTCCAGCAGATATAGACAGCCTGTTTCTGCATGGGTCAGGATTCTTGAGCTGAGGGTATCAGCTACTTCCTCTCTTTTTTCTCTCCATTTGTCAGTAGGTAATACTAACCCTGTTTCCTCCACCTCTATATATCCACCATTGGTATAGAAGTCCTTGATTGAGGTTTTAGATTTTGAAGACACAGTCTGAACAACCTCAGGCACTTCATCTATTATGATGTTATAGTCATCAAGCAAGCCGGCCTCCACCATTGGAACCAGCCTCTCAAACACATTGTGAGTAGTAGCGATATTATGACCAATAAGAAGCAGTTCTTTTAGGCTCTCAGACTTTGTGCTTGTTAAGTTGCTTTCAGTAGTAGGCTCAAAAAACCTAACGTGCTTGGTATCCAGAATGACTCTATCTACTTCTGATAAGTAAGGCAGGATAACTAAGTACTTCTCCTCCTCCTTAAAACTCTTAATCATAGTAGTCGTCTTACCACTACCACATGGGTAGTCTTTGATAGTTATTGTTGCACTCATGTTGTCTCCATAAAAAAAGACCTGAGACCGTATAAGGGTCTCAAGCCTTGTTTAAAGTATTGTAAATGTTATATTATTTAAGATTTCCCTTAAAGAAAGGAGAGAAGAAAGATTGGTCTAATTAACCACAGAGGTGCAGTGGTTTGGTTTCTCTAGGGCTAGAGGTACACTTTAGGGTTTTGAACATATCCTTAAAGATCTATAGTCGTCCTCCCCAAAACACCCTAAAAAATCTCACACCCTATTTAACACTCTCAACATCCTAAACACCCCCCATAAGGCTAGGTGTCTTACTGTCTTCCTATCTGTTTCTTTTATCAGCTAGGCAGCAGGGCAGGTGCACGTGCTGAACATGTTTGACATGTTTAGGATGTTGGGCATCTGCTTGGTGCATAGCGAGTATACAAGCTGTGCCTATTGACAGCTAAGTATCAGTAGTAAACTCTAGGCTATCGCTTGTGTTTAACAGGCAGTGGTGCCTTAGGGGTGTATCTCCTACTCGCTGGCAGCACCACCTTCCACATGTTAAACAATGTTAACCCATTGAACACACAGGCGATTGTTATGTTTAACATTCGTTGAGTGGTTAATGCTCACGTATAAATTGTCTGAAATGTTATCAACCGAAGAAAGAGACAGGGTTGAAAGTCGTTTAAAAAGCTGGGCATCAGGCCAGCGATGCAACTCTTGGCATTATCAACATGCAGTAGGCTGGCCTGCTGTTTTTGCATGCCTTTTTATCAGCTTCTTTTTGGGCAACGATGATTTCCACGAACCTGTGATTCCCATACTTGTTGTCATAATAATCAGCCTGTTGATGTTTATTTTTTTTCAGAAACAGATAAGGCGATTTGAGAGCAACAAAAGGGCAGAAGAAGTGAACTTTGCTGTTGAAGTTCTATCTGAGAGAAAACAAAAGTAAGGTTCAAAAATTCTTTTGAATTGGCGTGAGGGTGGGTAGATTGAAATTCACATTAACGGCTTATGCCAGCATTGTCATTTGCGCTGCAGCAAATGCGTCAGAAACAAAAACGATTGAGAGCCTAAACGGGAAAACGACATTCTATGACTGGCATTACTCTAGCTATGAAGAGCCAGGCTTAATGACCGTAAAATCCAGATTTCCACTGTCTTTTTCAGTTGGCATTAGGGATGAGACAAGCATTA
>Ga0255752_10005187_pt1 | contig 12767 bp, 12 predicted proteins | sample 011ome_25_FD_179952 | JGI IMG/M metagenome (GOLD analysis project Ga0255752, IMG submission 179952) | Coastal salt marsh microbial communities from the Groves Creek Marsh, Skidaway Island, Georgia - 011512CT metaG (version 2) | ecosystem: Environmental > Aquatic > Marine > Intertidal zone >...
TGGTTCACCACAACAAAGCAGGCTCAGATCGTCATCAACCAGTGGCTCAGACAGTACAACCACGTGCGACCACATCAGGCCCTGAACATGCGGCCGCCAGTGCCAGAAACTCTAATCACAAATGGCATTGAACTTGGGGGCTAGACAAGCGCGCGGCGAAGTTCGGCCGCAATCCCGACGATATCAAAGTCCTGTTCCTGTATTCGGCTGTGATGGGAGAGACCGAGGAGGAAGCGCAGGCGAAATTCAATCGCTACGCCGCCGACGAAAAATTCCTGCACAGCAAGCTCGCACTGGTCAGCGGGTTTTCCGATATCGATCTGTCAAAGTTCCCGCTCGACAAGCCACTGCCGGAAGACCTCACGACCAATGGCGAAACGGCGTCCTTCGCGCGGTTCGCCCAGCTCGGCAGCGGCAAGACCCTTGCCGAGGTCATACGGGACGACGTGGTCGATATCGTCGGCACGCCGGAACAGGTTGCCGATCACATGGCGACAGTGATGGAAGAAGTGGGCGGTGACGGGTTCCTGATACGCGACCAGATGCAGAGCATCAACCGCCGCACCATCCTGGAAGTGACGGAAGGGCTGGTCCCGGTGCTTCAGCGGCGCGGGCTGGTCCGCACCGAATATACCGGAAATACCCTGCGCGAGACGCTTCACGAGTTTTGAGGCACCGCCGCGATATCGACAACGTGCAGTTCTTGCCCCGGAACCCCGTCTCTGAGGCCTTTGCTAGCCCCGCTCCGGCCCCTGCGCCACGGGGCGCTCGGGATCGGCAGACCAGGCGGACCACGATCCGACGTATAGCGGGGCTTCGATGCCGGCGGCGTACATGCCGGCAAGTTCGAAGGCCGCCGCATTGCCGCTGCCGCAATAGACGCCGACCGGTTGCGCGCCGTCGGCGCCGATCGCGGCATACATTGCATGCAGCTCTTCTGTTGATTTGAAACAGCCGTCGGGGCCGAGCGCATCCTTCGCGCCGGCGCAGATGGCGCCCGGGATGTGGCCGGTCGCGGGCTTGTCGGGATCCCCTTCATAGGCGGTCTTGCCGCGCGCATCGAGCAAGGCGCCGTTGCGGGCGATCTCGGCGGCCTCATCGGCGTCGATGACGGGCATGCCGCCCGGGGTCACGGTAAAGCTGCCGCTGCCCGCCGGATGGACCGGCTGGTCCGCGGTGTTGTGCCCCGCGGCGATCCAGGCGGCAAGGCCGCCGTCGAGAAGACGCGCATTTTCGTGCCCGGCCCAGCGGAGCGTCCACCAGGCACGTCCCGCCTGCGCGCCGGAAGCATTGTCGTAAACGACGACGCGGGAATCGGCATTGATGCCCCAGCGGCGCAGGGTTTCCTGCAGGACCGCGGGATCGGGCAGGGGGCGGCGTCCGCCATCCTTCGTGGCCGGGCCCGATATGTCGGCGGCCAGCGAAACGGCAATTGCGCCCGGAATGACGGGGCGCTCCAGCGGTGCTGTTTCCAGATCGTCGCTGACATCAAGGAGTATCAGAGCCGGTGCGTCCGCCGTGCCAGCGGCAAGTTCGCCGGCCAGGTCGGCGGCGGTGACAAGAACGCTCGAACGAAGGTCGCTCATGCCACAGTCAGGCCGTCATCGTGCAGCGATACAGAAGCCGCGTTGCGCCGCCTTCGTAATCCTTGACCGCGCGGTGCTGAACGACCCGGTTGTCCCAGACCGCCATCGTGCCTTCGGTCCATTCGAAACGGCAGGACGATTCCGGTCCCTTGATCATGTCGAAAAGAATCCCAAGGATATTCTGGCTGTGCACCCGGCTGACGCCCTTGATGTAGCAGACATAGGATTCGTTCACCGCGATCCATTTGCGGCCGCTTTCGGGATGGGTGCGGACCAGCGGCATCTCGAAGGGAGGCATGCGCAGCCGCGCCTGGGCGGCTTCCTCGGGATCGAGATAGCGGTCGGTGATGTGACCGGTCGCGTCGGGCGACTGGATCACCCGCAGGGAATCCAGATACTGCGCGAAAAGCGGGTCGAGCGATTCATATACATGGGCGGTGTTCGAAAACATCGTGTCGCCGCCGTCTTTCGGGGTCGCCTTGCCGAACAGGGCGGTGAAGGCGGGAGCGTCCTCGCGGAAGCCGCCATCCGCATGCCAGACATGGTTCCGCAGGTGCGAGTCCTTGCCCGCGCTGATCACGGTGGCATCGGGATTTTCCGGCGCGCGGGGCGTGTGCGGGCCTGCATAGTGGAAGAATTCTCCCAGGCAGCCGGCGAATTTTGTGAAGTTTTCGGCCGTTACAGTGCCCGGTTCAAAAACCAGCAGCCCCCGGTTGTGCAACAGATCGCGCATCGCGGTCCGGAACTCTTCCGATACAGACTCGCCGTCGAACCGATAGCCCGAAACGCGGGAGCCGATGGCTGCCTTGATCGGCGTGACGCTGGCGCCCCCGAGGGCGGCGACATTATCGGCGGCTAAAGAGAGCGAGGATGTTGCGGCATTCATTGGGGGAATCCCTATAAGTTAAGTTGTCTAAGCTTTTTAGTCGGATTCAGGTATCTTATCAACGGGGACAGCTATCCGTTCGGGGAATAGGCCTATTCTTCCGCTAACCCCACAAATCCCCGAGTTTCGGGGGTGGGAACGCTTTATAATAGAAGAATATCAATCTCGGGTTGAGAGATAGGCGCGCCAGCCGCCATGGCCGGTGATATCCTTGCCATCGACGGCGGCGGCCGCCTCGCAGAGGAAGCCTTTTACGCTTTCGCCCGAGGCGAGCTCCAGGGTGCCGAGGCCGAGCGGCGCCGGAATCTGGACGAGAAGTCCGCCGATAGCCGTTTTCGGCAGCGACCAGAGCTCCAGCGCGATCGAGGCGCCATCTGCCGGTTCCGCCACGCGCACCATGCCCGGCCGGATCGGGGAGAATTCATCCAGCGAATAGAGCCGGTAATGGGCCGCAGTTCGGTCTTCGCGCACGAATCTGCCGCCGAGTTCGACAAGCTGACAGTTCAGCGGCGGGCCGCGCATATACGCCCCATTGACTGCGACGAGCACCGTATCCGCCGCCGGGGTTTGATCTATCGAACCTGCGGGGGATTCCGGCAGGGCCACGCCCGTCGCGCCCATGGTTGTCGCGGCATAACGATGAATGATTCCGCCGAGATCGGCGAGCCAGGCATCGCTGAAGGCGGGACCGACCAGCGTCACGCCGAACGGGCGGTTGTTTGCGGCAAACCCCGCCGGCACGGCAATGGCGGCGAGGTCCAGCAGGTTCACGAAATTCGTGTAATAGCCGAGATTGCTGTTGAGCTGGATCGGGTCGGCCTCTACCTCGGCGAGTGTATACATGCTGCCGGCGGTCGGCAGCAGCATCGCGTCGATATCGTGCCAGATCGTCTCCGAACGGCGCGCGAGGTCGGCGAGGCGGTAGGTCGCCGCATAGACATCGGCGGCATCGTAGTTGGTACCGTTCTCGACAATCGCCCGGGTCACGGGGTGAAACGAGTCCGGCGACTTTTCAAGAAAAGCGCGCAGCGCGACATAGCGTTCGGCAACCCAGGGACCGTCATAGAGCAGCGAGGCGGTTTCGGCGAAGGGTGCGAAGTCGATCTCAACGAGCGCAGCACCGAGGGATTTTACGTCTTCGACGGCGAGATGAAAGGCGGCCTGATAGGCATCGTCGCCGAAGAATTTCAGATACGCGCCCGTCGGGACGCCAAAGCGCAGGCCTGCCAGGTCAGGCACGCCGTGGCGTCTCGCGTCCGCAGGCGCCCGCCGCGAATAGCCGTCCTCCGGATCGAATCCGGCCATGACATCGCGCACCGCGGCGCCGTCCTCCGTCGTCAGCGCAAAGACAGACACGCAGTCCAGCGTCCGGCAGGCGGGGACGACGCCGCGCGTACTGAAGAGACCCTTGGTCGGTTTCACCCCGACGATATTGTTGAACCCGGCGGGCACCCGCCCGGACCCCGCTGTATCCGTTCCCAGCGAAAAGCTCACCAGGCCCGCGCTCACGGCAACTGCCGAACCGGAGCTCGATCCGCCCGGCACACAGGACGCATCGACGGCATTGCGCGGCACGCCATAGGGAGAGCGGACGCCGACCAGGCCGGTGGCGAACTGGTCGAGATTGGTTTTGCCGATCAGCAGCGCACCCGCATCCAGAAGACGCTGGACCACGGGTGCTGTTTCTTTGGCGATGTACGAAAAATCGGGGCAGGCGGCGGTGGTTGGCAGGCCGGCGACGTCGATATTGTCTTTGACCGCGAAGGGGATGCCGTACAGCGGCAGGTCGTCGACCGATTTCCCGGTCAGTGCCTGCGCCGCAGTGCGCAAGGCATCGTCGGGAACCCGGTAGATCCAGGTGCGCGGATCGTCATGCGCCGCGATCTTTTCGATAAGCTCGTCGATGAGACCAGCCGGGGTAATGTCGCCGGCGCGATAACCTGATCGCAGAGTGTTCAGATCAAAAGATGTCACGTATTCGATTCCTCCGTCCCGACGGACCGGCCGGAGTCTGTCCTGTTGTTTTCGTTGTCCGACCTTGTGCTTGTCTCGTTTGTGTCTTCGTCGGACTCGACCGCGAAATGCCCGGATACCTCGCCCACCAGCCGGACATGATTGCTCATCGCATTCCGGGCACCCGACGCGTCGCCCCGCATGATGGCGTCGACGACCTGCTGGTGTTCCTCGAAGGAAGCGCCCATGCGTCGGTCGAGACGGAACTGCGCGCCCCGGAACGGATTCAGCCGCCGGCGGATCGAGTGGGCCGATTCCGCCAGGAACTCGTTATGGGACCCGCTGTATATCGCGCTGTGAAAAGCCGTATTGAATTGAGCGTATTCGAGTGGGTCCGCTTCCCGGACGAGGCCCGCGGATTCCCGGTGCAGGCTGTCAAGCGCATAGCGTTCCCGTGCCGTCATCCGCTCTGCCGCGTAGCCTGCACAGAGCGCCTCGACGTCTGCCATGACCTCGAACATCTCATTCAACCGGGCGCGGCCGAGCGACGCCACGAGAACGCCCCGGTGACGTTCCCTCGATGCAAGTCCCGACGATACGAGCGCCTGCAGGGTTTCGCGCACCGGCGTGCGGGACACGTCGAAACGCTTGGCGATCGAGGCTTCATCAAGATGTTCGCCGGGGGACAGGACACCGTCGACAATCTCGGCCGAGAGCATCTGGTATAGGAACTCCGACCGTGAAATTCCTTCCTGAAGGTTGTCGAGCCGAAGCGTAAATCCCTGGTGCACCCTGTTTCTCCTATTTGCCGGCCGCGGCGGGCAGCACGAACTGAACCGGTTTTTCCCAGACGGCAAGCACCACGCAGCCTTCATCGCTTCTGACCGTGTGGCCGGAACCGGGGCGGCTGATCAGGACCGAACCGGCGCGATATGTGCCGTTTTCATCCGACTGGCTGCCTTCGAGAACCAGGATATGTTCATGGGCCGGATGCCAGTGCCACGGGATCGCGGTGCCGGGCTCGTATTTCAGGAATGCGCAGGCCGGTCCGGACACGCCGTTCTCATAAACCCAGGAGGCCTGGACGCCTGGCTTGAAGTCCTCCCATGTGCGGGTGGAAAAATCGCCTGCCGCGGCAAATATCCCTTCGAGCGCGATATGCTGGTTCATGACGGGCGCGCCTCCAGCGCATCTATAATCTGGTCCGTGGTGGCCGCGCAGCCGACAATGCCGCCCTGCGCGATCATCATGTCGATGGCCGACTCTTTGAATTCGGGGAAATAGCTGTCGGTCGCGTCTTCCACGATAAGTGTTTCGTATCCGCGATCTGCGGCTTCGCGCATTGTCGTCTGGACGCAGACTTCGGTGGTAACGCCGGTGAAAACCAGGTGGGTGATATCGGCATCGTCCAGCAGCGAATTAAGGTTGGTGGCGTAGAACGCGCCTTTCCCCGGCTTTTCGATCACAAGCTCGCCGTCGACGGGATAAAGGTCGGGCACGATGTCGTTGCCGGGTTCACCGGATATCAGGATGGGTCCCATCGGCCCTTCGTCGCCGATGGCGATTTTAGCATTGCCGCGGCGGCGTTTTGCCGGTGGGCAGTCGGACAGGTCGGCACGGTGGGCTTCCTTCGTATGGATCACCATCATGCCTCTCGCCCTGAACGCTTCCAGCAGGCGCGCAATCTGCGGGACGATACCGGTCAAACGGGAGACATCGTTGCCCAGCGATTCGCCGAAACCGCCGGGTTCGACAAAGTCCCGTTGCATGTCGATCACCATCAGAGCGATATTCTTGCTGCGGGCATCGAGCGGGAAGGGACGGGAGGGAAAGGTGATCATCTCAGGCATGTCCGATGCGGCTGTTCACCGTGGCAATGCGGCGATCAGGTCGTCGGCGGTCGACACCGCGCCGAATACTCCGCCCTGCATTTTTACCATCTTGATAGCGGCGTCGTGGTTCCCCTTGTCGGTCGCGCCGCAGCAGTCTTCCAGCAGCAGGCATTCATAGCCGCGGTCATTCGCATCACGCATCGTGGTGTGGACACAGACATCCGTCGTGATGCCGGTGAGGATGAGATTCTCGACTCCGCGTCGGCGCAGCAGCAGGTCGAGATCCGTCGCGTAGAACGATCCCTTGCCCGGCTTGTCGATCACGGGTTCTTCAGGCGCCGGGGCGAGTTCGTCAATGATTTCCCATCCGGGTTCGCCACGGACAAGGATGCGGCCACACGGGCCTGCATCGCCGATGCCGGCGCCGATCTGCTGAGACCGCCACCGCTTGTTGGCGGGCAGGTCTGCAAGGTCCGGACGATGGCCTTCCCGGGTGTGGAAAATATGAAAGCCCGCCGAGCGCATGGCCGCGAGAACTTTTTTTATCGGTTCGATCGGCGCCCGGGTGAGCGACAGGTCATAGCCCATCGCATCGACATAGCCGCCCTCGCCGCAGAAATCCGTCTGCATGTCGATCACAACGAGTGCCGTATTCTTCGGGCGCAGGTCGCCATTAAACGGCCACTTGTAAGGATCGGCTGGCACGAAACTCCCGGTCATTTCTGGCGCTACCTCCCCTGGGTACTCTGTTCGTGGATATCGTTGCCTGTGACGCCAACGCTATCGTCGCCTCGTAAATGCAATCCTTGTGCCAAACGATTTGGCGGTGTGTGGACAGCGCAGGCCCTTTAGGGCGTATGGTTTCAAGTCGGGCGCGGACCTTGTGGGCAGCCAAACGTCCGGCAATGGCCTGCTCTTATTTTAGCCGTTTCTCAGTTACTGCCCATAAATTAACCTTCTGTCGAAAACGGCTTCGAGGCGTCTGGCACGACGCCATTGCCGGCTGCGGCTGCATAATTAGGCAACTGCCCTTTATAGCGACAGTTTTGGGCGCCAGTCAGCGAACCGATATCCCAAATCAGCCGAAACGAGACTGGCACACGGATTGCGTACAATCTGTCCGATGGCAAAAAATCCTGACGGAGACAACCAAAGTCGGGGACTTGGTTCTAGGAGGCCTACAAGATGAAAAGACGCGATTTCGTAAAGGGCGCAGGCGGCGCCGCATTGGGCGCAAGTGCGCTGTCATTCCTGAAGGTTCTTCCGGCGGAAGCAGCAGGCAAGGACAGCACGGCCGTGGTTGTTATCGGCGATACGATCAACAGCCTTGATATTCATCGGAGCGGCACCAGCCGTCCGAGCTACCAGGTCGCGGTGAACTGCTACGACCGACTCGTCGCGTTCGACACCAAAACCCTGGCCGACGGTTCGCTGTCCTATGACTACGAAAAGGTCCGCCCGGAACTTGCCGAGTCGTGGACAGTTGCGCCGGACGGCATGTCGATCACCTTCAAACTCAAACCCGACGCCAAGTTCCAGGACGGGACCCAGGTGACGGCGGAAGACGTGAAGTGGTCGCTTGATCGCGCGGTCTCCGTTGGCGGTTTCCCGACTGTTCAGATGAAGGCGGGTTCGCTCGAAAAGCCCGAGCAGTTCGTCGTTGTCGACAAGATGACCTTCCGCATCGATCTGCTTCGCAAGTCAAAGCTCACCATTCCCGATCTGGCGGTGCCGGTTCCTTTCATCATCAATTCCAAGCTCGCCAAGAAACACGCGACCGAGAAAGATCCGTGGGCGCGCGAGTATCTGCATCGCAATGTGGCGGGCAGCGGCGCCTATTCGGTCGAACGCTGGAACCCGGGACAGCAGCTTGTCTATACCCGTAACGACAACTGGGTCGGCGGCAAGCTGCCGGGCGTGAAGCGGGTTATCGTCCGCGAAGTGCCGTCGCTTTCGACGCGGCGTGCGCTGATCGAGCGTGGCGATATCCACATGTCCTATCAGATTCCCGGCAAGGACGCGAAAGAGATCAAGGCCGGCGGCAAGGCGACCGTCATCGGCACCCCCGTCGAAAACGCGATAAACGTGCTGGGCGTGAACTTCAATTTCGAGCCGTTCAAGGACCCCAAGGTCCGTCAGGCCGTCGCCTTCGCGGTACCCTACGAAGAAATCTTCCAGACCGCGGCCTATGGCCGTGGCGTGCGGATGTGGGGCGGCAAGTCGATGACGCCGGAGACACCGGTATGGCCGCAGCCCTTCCCCTACGACACGAATTACGACAAGGCGAAGGACCTGCTCAGCCAGACCGCGTTCAAGGATGGCTTCAAGGTGCCGATCTCGATCAATATGGGGCTGGCCGACTGGCAGGAGCCGACGGCGCTTCTGCTCCAGGAAGGCCTCGCAAAGATCGGTATCGAGACCAACATCGAGAAGATCCCGGGCGCCGGCTATCGCACCGCGGCACTTGTCGAAAAGCGCCTGCCGCTGCACATCGATACCTTCGGCGGCTGGCTGAACTACCCCTGCTACTACTTCTTCTGGTCGTACATGAAAGGGCATCTGTTCAACTCGTCGAACTACGATAACCCCGCGGTTGACCAGCTGGTGAACGAGAGCCTCCACATGGAGACCTCGAATCCCGAATACGCGAAGAAGGTCATGAAGATGTTCGAATACGCCTGGGCCGACCTGCCGCGCATCGCGCTGTGGCAGCCGGTGCTTGAGGTCGCGCATCGTGAGGACCTCGAAGGTTACGAGTATCACTTCCATCGTGTGCTCGACGCCCGTAAGTTCTCGATCAAGGCATAGGCGGGACCGCGTGCAGCACGCCTCCAGTCCGACGCATAAAGACCCGGGCATCTGATGTCCGGGTCGCGTCTCGCCATCGTGGGGCACCGCCTGTTGCAGGCGGTGCCCTCGGTTATCGGCATCATCGTGGTGACGTTTCTGCTCACCCGCGCGCTGCCCGGCGATCCGGCTGCCTATTTTGCCGGCCCTGCTGCAAACGAGGAATCGATCGCCCAGATCCGGGCGCAGCTCGGACTCGACAAAACACTTCCCGAGCAGTTCTGGGTCTATGTCGTCGATCTGCTCGCCGGCGATCTCGGAACATCCCTGACAACGGGACAGGAAGTGACCGACGATATTCTCCGGCGCCTGCCGGCGTCTCTTGAGCTCACCCTTGCAGCGTTGATCTTCTCCATCGGCGTCGCCCTGCCGCTCGGAATCATGGCGGCCCTGCGGGAGAACTCCTGGATCGATCATCTGTGCCGCGTCGTGGTGACCGCCGGCGTGTCGCTGCCGACGTTCTTCACCGGCCTGTTCCTGCTCTACATCTTCTATTACCTGCTGGGACTTGCCCCGGCGCCGCTCGGCCGCCTCAACATTCTTTATCTGTCGCCGGAGCCCGTCACCGGCCTGTATACAATCGACTCGCTGATTGCCGGGGATTTCGACACGTTCTGGGCGTCGTTCACGCAATTGGTGCTGCCCGCCGTCACGCTTGGCCTGTTTTCGCTGGCGCCGATTGCCCGCATGACGCGCGCCGCCATGCTGCAGGTGCTGGGCGGGGAATTCGTCCGTACCGCCCGCGCCGCCGGACTGTCGCGGCGGACGGTGGTCATCACCTATGCGCTTAGGAATGCCATCCTGCCGGTGATCACGACCCTCGGCATGGTGTTTTCGTTCATGCTCGGCGCGAACGTGCTTGTGGAGAAGGTCTTTGCGTGGCCCGGTATCGGGTCTTACGCGATCGAGGCGCTGATCGCCTCGGATTATGCCGCCGTGCAGGGTTTCGTACTGACGATGGCGATCCTGTTCGTGATCCTTAATCTGTTCATCGACATTATCTATACGCTGGTAGATCCCCGCGTCGGGATCGACGCATGAGTCCGCTGCCGCCGACCGCAGATTCACAGCCGACGGGCGGACGCCAGCGCAGCGCGAAGGTGTTCTGGTCGCAGTTCGTCTATATCGCGACCGGGAATCCTGTAACGTTGATCGCGTTTTCGCTGTTCCTGCTGATCGTCACCGTCGCGATTTTCGGCCCGTCGCTGGCGCCTTTCGATCCACTGGCATCGGACGCTGCGAACGCGCTGCAGCCGCCGTCCTGGAAGCATTGGTTCGGTACCGATAATGTCGGCCGCGACGTTTTCTCCCGCGTTCTGGTGGCCACACGGCTGGACCTGCTGATCTCGATTACAGCCGTCGCCATCTCGTTCGTGGTCGGCGGCTTTCTCGGAATGCTGGCCGGCTATTACGGCGGCTGGTGGGACCGCCTCGTCGGGCGCATGGTCGATACCATCATGGCGTTTCCGCTCTTCGTCCTTGCCATGGGAATCGTTGCCGCCGCCGGCAACACGGTGGAAAACATCGTCTACGCGACGGCGATCATCAATGTGCCGTTCTATGCCCGTGTTGCCCGCGCAGAGGTAAACGTGCGCCGGAATGCCGGCTACGTTCTGGCCGCCAAGCTGGCTGGCAATTCCGACATTCGCGTCATGGCATTGCACGTCTTTCCCAATGCGTTGCCGCCGATGATGGTGCAGGTGTCGCTGAACATGGGCTGGGCCATTCTCAACGCGGCGGGTCTTTCCTTTATCGGACTCGGCGTGCAGCCGCCCACGGCGGAGTGGGGGATCATGGTCGCCGAGGGGGCAAACTACATCGTATCAGGCGAATGGTGGATGGCGATTTTCCCGGGGGCGGCGCTGATGCTTGCGGTGTTTACATTCAATCTGATGGGCGACGGTCTGCGCGATCTCGTCGATCCCCAGCGGCGGACCTGAACGATGTCGATACCGCTGCTGGACGTACGGGACCTCACCGTCGAATTTGCAACCCGAAACGGCATTGTCCGGGCGATCGATTCCGTATCGCTGTCGGTCAGCAAGGGCGAGATTCTGGGCGTGGTCGGCGAATCCGGGTCCGGGAAATCGGTGACGTCCTATGCCGTGATGCGCATCCTGGACCGCGCCGGGAACATCCTGGCGGGTGAAACCGTCTATAGCGGGATGGATCTCGCGCATATGCCCGAGGCCGAGGTCGCCCAGCTGCGCGGTCGGGAAATCTCGATGATTTTCCAGAACCCGCGGACCGCCCTGAACCCGATCCGCAAGGTCGGCCACCAGATCGAAGACGTGCTTCACGCCCATGCCCAGGCGGCCGGCGCAAATCTGAAAATCGCCGCAATCGACGCGCTGAAACAGGTGCGGATTGCCAATCCCGAACAGCGCTACCATTCCTATCCGTTCGAGCTGTCCGGCGGCATGTGCCAGCGTGTCGTGATCGCTATTGCCCTCGCCTGCCGGCCGCAACTGCTGATCGCCGACGAGCCGACGACCGGCCTCGACGTGACGACGCAGAAGGCGATCATGGACCTGGTCGTCGATCTGGCGCGGGAACGCAACATGGGCGCGCTGCTCATTACGCACGATCTCGGCCTCGCCAGCGCCTATTGCGATAGGATCGTCGTGATGCAGGATGGCGAGATTGTCGATCAGGGGCCGACAAAAGAGCTTTTCGCCAATCCGGGTCATCCCTATACGGAACGTCTGATCCGCGCGACCCCGCGCCCCGATTCCACGCTGAGGGACCTGTTGACGGATCGGGACGATTCCGCCTCGTCCGAAATCCCGGCTCCGGCGACACAGGCTTCTTCAGAAGTTCTTCTGGATGTGAAGAACCTCGTAAAAACCTATCCCGTCGGGTCTGCATCGCCGCTTTCCTTCATGGACAGCGTCCGGCGCAAGGTGGCGAGAACGCCTGCAGAGACATTCCGCGCCGTCGGCGGCATCAGTTTCAGCGTCGCCGCCGGAGAGAGCATCGGCCTGGTCGGGGAGTCCGGTTGCGGCAAGTCGGCCACATCCAGCATGGTCTCCCGGCTGATCGACAAGACCGAGGGCGAAATCGTCTTTGACGGCGTCGACATTGGCGCCGTACCGGCAAAGGACTTCGCGCGGCACGAACTGCGCTCCGCGATCCAGATGGTCTTCCAGGACCCGACGGAGAGCCTGAACCCGCGCTTTACCGCCTTCCAGAGCATTACCGATCCGATGCGCCGTCTTGGCGGCGTCACGTCGACCGACGAGGCCTGGAGCCGGGCCGAACGCGTCGCCAAACAGGTCGGGTTGCCTGCCCATCTGCTGACCCGGTTTCCCCATCAGCTCTCCGGTGGCCAGAAGGCTCGTGTCGGGATCGCGCGCGCGGTCGCCCTCAATCCGAAACTGCTGATTCTGGACGAGCCGACATCGGCGCTCGACGTATCTGTTCAGGCTGTAGTACTCAATCTGCTGGCGGACCTCCGTCAGGAAATGGCGATCAGTTATATTTTTGTGAGCCACGACCTGAACGTCGTCCGCCTGTTATGCGATCGGGTGATCGTTATGAATGCCGGCGAGATCGTCGAACAGGGGGCGGCGGATAAAATTCTCTCGGATCCGCAGAAGGATTACACGAAGTCCCTCGTCGCGGCGATTCCGCATTTTTCGTCATAGGCCGGCGAAGTCTGGA
>Ga0255752_10005194_pt1 | contig 12756 bp, 9 predicted proteins | sample 011ome_25_FD_179952 | JGI IMG/M metagenome (GOLD analysis project Ga0255752, IMG submission 179952) | Coastal salt marsh microbial communities from the Groves Creek Marsh, Skidaway Island, Georgia - 011512CT metaG (version 2) | ecosystem: Environmental > Aquatic > Marine > Intertidal zone > Salt...
TAGCTGATCAACAAACTCCAATGATATGGCGTGGCCCTATGGTAACAAGTGCAATTAAAACTTTTACTCAAAAAGTTAACTGGAAAGATTTAGATTTTATAATTGTTGATATGCCTCCAGGAACTGGGGACACTCAATTAACTTTTTCACAAGAAATTAAAATGGATGGTGCAATCATAGTCTCTACTCCGCAAGAGGTTGCTTTATTAGATGTTAAAAGAGGAATTAAAATGTTTGATAAACTTGGAGTTAAAATTTTAGGACTAGTAGATAATATGAGTTATTTTACTGGAGATGATGGCAAAAAATATAAAATTTTTGGTGAGGGTGGTGTTAGAAGAACTGCAGAAGAATTTGAAAAAGAATTTTTAGGAGAAATACCTATTAATCCTGAAGTTGGTAAAAATGGAGATGAAGGTAAGCCTATAGTTGAGGCTAATCCTGAACACGAAATTTCTAAAATTTATTTAGATTTTGCAAATAAAATTAAATCAACTTATCTTTAAGATCAAAAGCTATCATTAGTTCGTTCCATTCTCTTTTGGAAAGTCCAGAACTATCCACATCCACATTTTCACCTTTAATCAGTTTTTGAATAATTACTTTTCCTTTAGCTGAAACTTCTGTACCACCGACTCTATAATCCATAAATGCATCATAAGTTATTGGAACCCATTTTTTAACTGTATCTAACATGATGTCTGCATACACTCTAATTTCATATTGAGCATGACTGTCAGCTCTTAGTCTTAAAAAATTCATTAAGTTTAATAAATCGGTTTTCCAATACCACTGGGTATAAGTATTTAGGGTCAAATTCATTCTGGCAAGTTCTCTTGCTAAACCCTTTTTATTTTCATCAATAGTTGAGCCATCAAATCTCTCATTCAACATCGTCTCATAATTATCATACGTTCTCTCAGCATCATTTTTTAAAAGTTCTAAAACTTCTTTTGCTTGCTCCCCTTCCAATACATCTCCTCGACCTTGTCTGTTGCTAGTGGATTGGGCAGCCAAATTATCTTGCGAAGGCAAATAAAATTCTTTATCTAAAATTGAATATCTTGCAGAATATTCATTCACATTTGCAGTTCTATGTCTGATCCATTGTCTTGCAATAAATATAGGAAGTTTAATGTGGTATTTTATTTCACACATTTCAAATGGCGTACTGTGCCAATGTCTCATTAAATATTTAATTAATCCTTTATCAGTTGAAACTTGTTTGGTTCCTTTTCCATAAGAAACTCTTGCTGATTGAACTATAGATGTATCATCACCCATGTAATCAATTACTCTTACAAATCCATGGTCTAAGGCTGGTAATGCTTCATAGAGGATTTTTTCAAGTTCAGGAGCAGTAACTCTTTTAGTTGGATTGCTCTGACTTTGTTGATTTTTTATTTCGTCTGACTGTTCTTTAGTTAATTTCATGATTGTTATTGAATCTGTTGTAATTCCTTTTATATTATTAATGTTGGTTTTCCAACTACGACGATAAACGAATTTCGTAATAACCATTGCGGACGTGGGGGCAGTACCCACCACCTCCACCATTACAACTTATGGGGGTGAACTAGATTCGACGGATGACTAAAGGCTATTCTTTCGTTCGGGATTGTTCCACCGTGACGGGCTAATTTATAATTGCTAACGAAAGTTACGCACTTGCTGCCTAATTAACTTTGTTAATTAAGTAGACGGGGTTTGGGGCACCTGGCAACAGAACGCCCCACTTTTTAAATATTATCCAGTAATATCAATAATTTTTTATAGAAAACTCTCTACGAAGTTTACTACGAAGTTACTACGAAGGAAAATATATAATTTATTATTAGGTAATGTTAATTTTTAGATTTATTTTAACAAATTAATTTATAATGAATTATGAGTCTGAACTAACTGGTGGTAATCCAAATTCACTAGGTAATACAATAAAAGTTGCTGAACATGTTATTGTTAAAAAAAATAGGATTAATTCATTAATTAAGTGTTATTCAAGCACAGACCAAATAGTAAGATTAAGAACATCAAATGCTTTTAAAAGAATATTTAGACAAAAACCAGAATGGTTTTTAGATTTTAAAAATATTTTCTTAAACAAAATTTCAAAAATAAAACAACCTTCCACACAATGGACCTGCGCTCAATTATTTTCAGAATTAGTTAATCAATTAGAAAATAAAGAACAAAAAAAAGCAAAAAAAATTGTATCTGATTATCTTAATAACTCCAGTGATTGGATTGTTTTATGTCAATCAATGAATGCTCTAATAACTTTCAATAAAATTGATAATAAAACAATAAAAGAAAATATAAAAATTATTAAAAAACTTTCAAAAGATAGGAGAAAGGCAGTTTCTAGACTAGCAAAAAAATTATTATCCTTAATTAAAGAATAAAAAAACTACGAAGAACCCAAACAAGAAATCTGAAAAATAATGAAAACTTACTACGAAGTTTCTACGAAGAAGTTTCCAAAAGTCCTTATTTTCTGTTAATAATGATTTAGTGGTCGTTCTACAGAACGCCCCTTAATTAATGTTTATTTATTTATTTTTTTTTAATTCTGCTTGAGCTGCCGCTAATCTTGCAATTGGAACTCTGTAAGGTGAACAAGAAACATAATTCAAACCTGCTTTCGAACAGAACTCAATACTTTTGGGATCTCCACCATGTTCACCACAAATTCCAAGTTTCAATTTTTTATTTTGACTTTTTCCTTTCTCAACAGCAATTTCAACTAAGTCTGCAACTCCATCATCTATAGATACAAATGGATCAATTGAGAATATTTTATTATCCAAATAATCATTTAAGAATTTTCCACTATCATCTCTGCTAATTCCAAATGTTGTTTGAGTTAGATCATTAGTTCCAAAACTAAAAAACTCAGCGTGTTTAGCTATTTCTTTTGCTTTTATGGCGGCTCTTGGCAATTCAATCATTGTTCCAACCATAAATTCTATTTTAATTTTATTCTGTTTTTGAACTTCACCTGCAATATTTATTACTAAATCTTTCATGATTTTAATTTCTGCCTCTGTAGATACTAATGGAATCATAATCTCAGGAAATGCTGATTTAATTTTTTTCTTTTGTAGTTCAGCTAATGCTTCAAAAATAGCTCTACATTGCATTTCATAAATTTCTGGAAAAGATATACCAAGCCTACATCCTCTATGACCTAACATAGGGTTTTGTTCATGTAGTTCTTCAATCCTAGTCTCAACTTCTTTAACTGGTAGTCCTACTACATCAGCAACTTCACTTATTTCTTTACTTGTTCTTGGTAAAAATTCATGCAGAGGAGGGTCTAACAATCTGACTGTAACAGGCAAACCGCTCATAATTTTAAAAATTTCTTCAAAATCTTTTTTTTGATGAGGCAAAAGTTTATCAAGTGCTTTTGCTCTATCTTCTTTAGTTTTAGACAAAATCATTTCTCGAACAGATAAAATTCTTTCTTCATCAAAAAACATATGTTCAGTTCTACAAAGACCAATGCCCTCTGCTCCAAAATCTTTTGCAGTTTTAGTATCTTTTGGCGTTTCTGAATTAGTTCTGACATTTAATTTTCTAAAACTATCTGCCCATGACATTAATTTTGAAAAATCACCTGAAATTTCAGGTTTCACAGTTGCAACACTTCCTGATATAATTCTACCTGTTGATCCATCAATTGTTATAACTTCACCCTCTTTTATTTCTATAGATGCAGTTTTAAATGATTTGTTCTCGTAATTTATATCAATTTCACTAGAGCCAGACACACAGGGTCTTCCCATTCCTCTTGCAACAACAGCGGCATGACTTGTCATTCCTCCTCTTGCGGTTAAAATTCCTTTAGCTGCGTGCATTCCTTGAATATCCTCTGGTGACGTTTCCACTCTAACCAAAATTGTATCTTGCATCATTCCAGTCAATCTTTCAGCCTCTTCAGAGGTAAAAACAACTTTTCCACTAGCTGCACCTGGAGAAGCTGGCAAACCATTAGCTATAACATTAATTGAGCTTTTCTCATCTAAGGTTGGATGAAGTAATGTGTCTAAAGAATTAGGATCAATTCTTAAAACTGCTTCTTTTTTTGAAATTAATTTTTCTTTTACCATATCAACTGCAATTTTTACTGCTGATTTAGCTGTTCTTTTTCCTGATCTAGTTTGGAGCATCCATAATTTTTTATTTTCAACTGTGAACTCAACGTCTTGCATGTCTTTATAATGTTTTTCTAATTTTTTTAAAATTTTGTGAAGTTGCTTATAAACATTTGGCATAACCTCTTCCATTGAAGGAGCTTTTGCTTTCGCCTGTTGTCTTGCTTTTTTAGTTATGTATTGTGGCGTTCTAGTACCGGCAACAACATCTTCACCTTGTGCATTAATTAAATATTCGCCATAAATTTCGTTTAATCCATCTGAGGGGTTTCTCGTAAATACAACACCTGTTGCACAATCATCACCCATGTTACCAAAAACCATTGACTGAACATTTACTGCTGTTCCCCATTCAGCAGGGATTTGATTCAATTTTCTATATACTTTTGCTCTATTACTTTCCCAAGACAAAAATACTGCACTAATTGCCCCCAATAATTGCTGATAAACATCTTGAGGGAAATCTTTTTTAGCTTTTTCTTTTACAGTTCTTTTAAAATCAACTATCAAACCATCCCAATCATCTTCATCAAGATCCGTATCTAAGAGAACTCCTTTTGTAAGCTTATAATTTTCAATTAATTCCTCGAAATGATAGCCTTCTACTCCCATTACTACATTGCCATACATTTGAATAAATCTTCTATAGCTATCTTTGGCAAATCTTCCATTTGAAGTTTTTAAAGCTAGAGCACTTACAGTTTTGTCGTTTAATCCTAGGTTTAAAATTGTGTCCATCATTCCTGGCATAGATACTCTTGCTCCAGATCTTACCGAAAGTAGTAAAGGATTTTTTAAATCACCAAATTTTTTACCTACATCTTTTTCAATAATTTTTAATTCTTTTTTTATTTGGGCTACTAAATTTTTATTCAATTTTTTTTTATCTTTATAAAAAAGCTCACATACCTTCGTTGAGATTGTAAATCCTGGTGGAACTGGAAGACCCATTCTCCCCATTTCAGATAAATTGGCACCTTTTCCTCCAAGAAAATTTTTAGGATTTTTTATTTTTTTACTATCTTTAGATTTGAAATTTAAAATTAGCTTTTTCATTGGTGGGAATCGATTAAAGAAAAATTAACATAATAATCGAATGTTTTACATAACATTTGTATTAGTTCTAGTCTGTTTTTTTTTATTGTGATATCGTCTTCATTTACAATCACGTTATCAAAAAAATCAAAAATTACTTTTTTGGACTCAGCCAAATTGTTGATCGACTCCTCGAAATCTTCATCTTTATTAATATTTTGAAAGTATTTTCTTAATTCATTTATTTTTTTATATAAATTTTTTTCAAATTCAGTTTTGAATATACCAGGGTCAGTTGTATTCGATAATTCTATGGTTTTATCCTTTAACTCGCTTTCTAATATGCTTGAAGCTCTTTTAAAGCTTGAAACTACATCTTTTCCATTGGGTTTATTAATAAACTTGTTTAAACTTTTAGCCTTACCAAAAACAATCACTGATTGATCTAGATTTAGAAAGCTAGTAGAGGCTTGAATAATGTCGGCACGAATTTTTTCCTCTTTCATATAAAATTTTAATCTATCCATTAAAAAACTTATTAATTCAGTCTGAAGAGATTTGTTTTCAAATTCAAAACCTTGGTCTAAATATAAGCCAGCTGAATAACTGATCAAATCTCTTATTTTAAAATCTTTTTTATTTTCAATTATCGTTTTAATTATTCCTAAAGCCAATCTTCTTAGGGCAAATGGGTCTTTTGAGCTTGTTGGCTTTTGATTTATTCCAAAAAAACCAACTAAAGTATCTATTTTATCTGCCAAAGATAATGCAACACTGTAGGGTTTTTTGGGTACTTTTGAGTTTAGTCCAGCTGGTAAATATTGTTCACTTATAGCTTTACAAACATCTTTCTCAAAACCCTGGGCTTCTGCAAAATAGCCACCCATAACACCTTGTAGTTCTGGAAACTCTCCAACAAGTTCTGAAACTAGATCAACCTTACAAATCGATGCGGATAATTCAACTTTATCTTTGCTAATTAATAATTCATCAGAAAGCATTCCACCTAGTTTTCTCATTCTTTGAACTTTATCAAAATATGTTCCAAGTCCTTTGAAATAATTCATAGATTTCAACATAGAAACTCTTTTGACTAGATTTTGTGATTTATCTTTTTTCCAAAAAAACTCAGCATCATTCAATCTAGCTTCAACGACTCTTTCATTTCCAAGTTTTATTAATCCATTTATATCTTTCTTGTTAGTTACAACTAAAAATTCATTTGTAATATTTCCTTTTTTATCAAAAGTTGGAAAATATTTTTGATGATATTGCATAGTAATTATTAAAATTTCTTTAGGAATATTTAGAAATTTTCTATCAAATTCACACAATATAACATTTGGTTGGTCCGTTAGATCAACAACTTCATTAAGTAACTTAGGATTATTTTCAATTATTATATTTTTCTTACTTGAAATATCATTTAATTTTTTTTCTATTAAGTTTTTTCTTAAATTGTGATCTATGGTTATATTTAGTTTTTTGAAAAAATTATTATAATCTTTAAAATCAACAAATATCTTTTTTTTCTCCTCAAACTCTTTATCTATAAATGTTGAATTTGAAGAGGTTAAATGATGAAAATTAAAAGTTAATTTTTTTTTATCAAATATTGCTAAAATTGATTTTAATGGCCTTCCCCAGTTTAAGTTAAAATCACTCCATCTCATAGATTTTTTCCACTGAATTTTATGCAATATTGATGGAACCAACTCTTCTAATAAATTTTGAGTATTAAGTTTTTTCGATTTTGTTTTAAAAAAATAAAATTCACCTTTATCTATTGTTTGTTTAAAAAGGTCTTTTTTATTAATATTATTTGATCTGATAAAGCCTTCTAATGCTACTTCTGGAGCTTTTACATTTGGACCTTTTATTTCCTCTGATTTTAAAGTTATCTGTTTTTGTAAACCTTCAAATAGAATAACCAATCTATTAGGTGTTGAAAATGATGAGCTTTTTTTAAATGAAATAGATTTTTCATTAAATTCTTTAATAAAACTGTTTAACAACTCTTCTCTTAAACTTTTTTGAAGAGATGAAGGTATTTCTTCACTAAATAATTCTAAAAAAAATTCTGACATTTAGCTTTGACTATCTAACCAAATACCTGCAGCTGCTTTAGTTATATCTCTTATTCTTCCTATATATCCAGCCCTTTGAGCAACACTTATTGCTCCTCTAGCATCAAGAATATTAAATATATGACTTGCTTTTAAACATTGATCATACGCTGGTAATGATATTTTTTTTTCTACAAGTGATTTAGCTTCCTGTTCAATCATATCAAACATTTTTAATAAACTTTCAACATTTGCGTACTCAAAATTGTATGCAGAAAATTCTTTTTCAGCTTGATGAAAAACGTCATGATATTTTACCCCCTCATCATTCCATAATAAGTCATAAACATTCTTTTGTTGTTGAGTGAACATGCATATTCTTTCTAATCCATATGTAATTTCAACTGAAACAGGTTTACATTCATATCCTGCCATTTGCTGAAAATACGTAAATTGTGTAATCTCCATACCATCACACCAAACTTCCCAACCTAATCCTGCCGCACCAAGAGTTGGACTTTCCCAATCATCTTCAACAAACCTGATATCATGTTCATTATGATCAATACCAATTGCAGACAAACTATTAAGATATAATTTCTTTATATTTTCTGGTGAGGGTTTTATTAAAACTTGAAATTGATAATAATGTTGTAATCTATTTGGGTTGTCACCATATCTTCCATCTGTTGGTCTCCTTGATGGCTGCACATAAGCAGCTTTCCAATGTTTTGGGCCTAGCGATCTAAGTGTTGTTGCTGGATGAAATGTACCAGCACCCACTTCCATATCATATGGCTGAAGAACAATACATCCTTGTTTACTCCAAAATTTTTGAAGATTAAGAATTGTATCTTGAAATGATTGAAATTTTTGGTTTGGTTTTTTTGTTTTAGAAACCATATCTTTGCCAGATTGACCTTTCATCTAAAATAGTGGCTAATTGATCTAATTGATTATTAGAAGAAGAAAGTTTTTGACTTAACCAACCTTTAGATTTTTCAAATTTTTTGATAACAACATCGTTTCCAAATTTTTCTTTAAGAACTTGATGGGCATCTCCTATTCCATCTATTAGACCTAAATCTTTAGCTTTACTTCCAGACCAAAATTCTCCAGAAAACAGTTCTACTTCGGATTTATTTAACTTAGATCCTCTGCTTCTCTCTACTACATCGATAAAATCTTTATGTAAATCTAGCTGAATATTTTTTAATCTTTCTATATCCTCATTTTTTTCTTCTAAAAAAGGATCTAAAGTACTTTTGTTTTTTCCAGCTGTATGAACTCTTCTTTCAACACCAATTTTTTTTATTAACTCAGTAAACCCAAATGAAGAATAGATAACCCCTATAGATCCAATTATTGAACTTGAGTTTGCATAAATTTCATCCCCAGCACATGAAATTAAATATCCACCAGATGCAGCAACATCTTCAGCAAATACAATTACTTTTTTCTTTGTATTATTGGCTTGTTGTCTAATAAAATTATAAATCATATGAGATTGAACTGGTGATCCACCAGGTGAGTTGATAGTTATGGCAACACATGAGGCTTTTTTTAATGAAAAAGCCTTTTTAATAAGCTCTTCTTGACCTGCAAAATCAATACCTTGTTTGAATTTTCCAGCATTTCCAATAACTCCATTTAATTTAATATGAGCTACGGTCTTTTTCTTTTTAAAAAAAGAGAACATTATTATTCCTTATAGAATTAATTATTGAATATATTAATTACTTATAAATGAAGAATTAGGTGCGTCAATTGATAAGTAATATATAAAACTCAAATATATTAATTTAAAATCATTATGGGAACCGTAGTTCAGCTTAAAAATCAAATAAACAACTCATACTTTCAACTTAAGGATTCTGTTGAAGATAAGCTTATTCTTACTGAAGAAAAAATAAAATCAAAATTAGCAAGTGATGTCGGGTTGGTTCAAAAAATGACTGAATACCATATTCAAACTGGAGGTAAAAGATTAAGAGCTCTATTAACTCTGGGATCAGCAAAACTATGTGGATACTCTAAAGGTTCAAGAGATATAAATTTAGCAGCTTGTGTTGAATTAATTCATAGTGCAACTCTAATGCACGATGATGTAATTGATGAAGGAACTGTAAGAAGAGGAAAAGATACATTAAATAAGGTTTGGGATAATCATTCTTCAGTTTTAATTGGAGACTATTTATTAAGTAGATGTTTTGAAATGATGGTAGAGGATGGTAATTTGGAAGTTTTAAAATTGTTATCATCAACTTCCTCAAAAATTGCTCAAGGAGAAGTTTTACAACTTCAACATAAAGGTGAGGTTGATATGCTTGAGGAAACTTACCTCAAAATTATATCAGCAAAAACTGCTGAGCTTTTTGCGGCTGCAACAAAAGTAGGTGCAATTTTATCAGAGGTCGATTCTAAAGAAAAAGATGCTCTTGAATTCTATGGTCGAAATCTTGGATTAACTTTTCAAATTGCTGATGACACTCTTGATTACAATTCAGATTTAAAATTATTTGGTAAAAAGATAGGTCAAGATTTTTTTGAAGGTAAGATTACTTTGCCTGTAATTTTATTATTTCAAAAAATAGATAGTGATGAAAAAAAATTGTTAACAGAATTTTTTAAAAAAGACATAAGAGAAAAAAATGACTTTAACAAAATAATTGTTTTAATAAAAAAATATGACATTATAAATGAGTGCTATCAAAAAGCTCAACATTACATCAATCTTGCTTCAAACTCTCTTACAGTATTTAAAGAGTCAAAAGAAAAATCAATTCTTAAAAATCTAACCTCATTCAGTCTAGCTAGAAATTTTTAAGGACTTAATAAAGATTTTATCCAATTACCACTTTTATCAAAAGTATAATTTAGTCTTTCATGAATTCTGTTATCTCCATCTAACCAAAATTCAATTCTAGTTGGTGTTAAATTCCAGCCAGACCAATGTTTGGGTCTTGGTACATTATTTATATCGTCAAATTTTTGTTTAAACTCTTTAATTGAGTTTGAAAGCTCATCTCTATTTTTTAATTCTTTACTTTGTTTTGATGCCCAGGCTCCAATCCTACTGTCATATCCTCTTGAATTATAATACTGATCGGCCACACTGTCTTCTACTTGTGTTATAGTTCCACTAATTCTTATTTGTCTTAAAAGACTTTTCCAATGAAAACACATTGCAGCATTTGGATTTTCTTTAAGTTCATTTCCTTTTTGACTATTTAAATTTGTATAAAATACAAAACCTTTTTGATTAAACTCTTTTAATAAAACCATTCTGACTGATGGTATGTTGTTCTTATTAGATGTTGCTAACGACAGAGCATTAGGATCATTAGGCTCTGATTTTTTTGCCTCATCCATCCAAACTTTAAACAATTCAATAGGATCGTCTAGATCTAAGAAGCAGTTATTCAGACCAAGTGAGTTTTTTTGATTCATAATTTAAACAAAATAATCTATACAATATAAATAATGTCATTTAATACTTTTGGAAAGCTATTTCGTTTCTCAACTTGGGGAGAATCTCACGGACCTGCAATAGGTTGTGTGGTCGATGGATGTCCACCTAATATAAGTATTAAGGAACAAGATATTCAAATTGAATTAGACAAAAGAAAACCAGGACAATCAAAATTTACAACTCAACGTAAAGAAGATGACAAAGTTCAAATTTTATCGGGTGTGTTTGAGGGAAAAACAACTGGGACGCCCATATCGCTCATAATTTACAACAAAGATATGAGATCAAAAGATTATGGAAACATTAAAGATAAATTTAGACCAGGACATGCTGATTTAACTTATTTTAAGAAATATGGAATTAGAGATTATAGAGGTGGAGGGAGATCTTCAGCAAGAGAAACTGCAGCTCGTGTTGCTGCAGGTGCAATTGCAAAACTAATTCTAAAAAATAAGTTAGGTAAAAAGTTTAAAGTTATAGGTGCAGTAACCCAACTAGGAATATTAGGATGTGATGTTAATCAATGGAACGATAAGGTAATAACTAAAAATCCATTTTTCTGCCCAGATAAATCAATGATTAAACTTTGGGAAAAATATTTATTAAGTGTGAGAAAATCTGGATCTTCTTGTGGGGCTGTTATTGAAATAAGAGCAAGAGGCATACCTGCGGGATTAGGTGCCCCCATATATTCAAAACTAGACTCTGATATTGCTTCTGGTTTAATGAGTATAAATGCTGTTAAAGGGGTAAACATTGGATCTGGGATGAACTCAGCACAATTAAGTGGAGAACAAAACTCAGATGAAATTTCTCAAAAAGGTAAAAAGTTAAAATTTAACTCCAATAATGCTGGGGGAATCTTGGGTGGTATATCAAGTGGTCAAGAAATTATTGCTTCTTTTGCTGTAAAACCTACTTCATCAATTTTAACCACTAGAAAAACAATTAATAAATTTGGAAAAAATACAACTATATCAGTTAAAGGAAGACATGACCCATGTGTAGGGATAAGAGCTGTACCCGTAGGTGAGGCTATGATGAATTGTGTTTTATTGGATCATTACTTAATGCACAAAGCTCAGTGCAGTTAATCCAAATTAATTTTTTACTACTTTAATAGAGTCTTTTGTAAACAAGACATCTAAAATTTTCTTTGAAATTTGTGAGGCATTTAACCCTGCAATATCATACATTTTTTTGGGATTATCTTGTTCGATAAAAGTATCAGGCAACGTCATTGCTCTAAACTTTAACCCTTTATCAAATATTCCTTTTTCAGCTAATAAATTTTTAACATGAGAACCAAAACCACCTATCGATCCTTCTTCAATAGTTATCATTACCTCATGCTCTCTTGCACACTTCAAAATAAGCTCTTGATCTAAAGGTTTAGCAAATCTTGCATCTACAATAGTTACTGACACACCTTTATTCTTTAATTCTTCAGCTGCTGATTTACATTCTTCAAGCCTTGTCCCCAAACTTAAAATACAAACTTGATTTCCTTGTTGAATTATTTTTCCTTTTCCAATTTCAATCTTTTCTTCGATTGAAGGTAAATCTAGGCCTACTCCTGTTCCTCTAGGATACCTAATTGCACATGGCTTATCGTTAATATCAACAGATGTATTAATCATTTTTACTAACTCAACCTCATCACTTGCAGCCATTACAATAAAATTAGGTAGAGTTGATAGATATGTAATATCAAATGAACCAGCATGTGTAGAGCCATCTGCGCCAACTAAACCTGCTCTATCTATCGCAAATCTTACCGGTAAACTTTGAATAGCTACATCATGTACTACTTGATCGTAAGCTCTTTGAAGAAAAGTGGAATAAATTGCAGCATAAGGTTTATAACCTTCTGTTGCTAGACCAGCTGCAAAAGTCACAGCATGTTGTTCTGCTATACCAACATCAAACATTCTTTTAGGAAATTCTTTTCCAAAAATATCCATACCTGTACCACCTGGCATTGCTGCTGTAATCCCCACAATTTTACTATCTTTTTGAGCATGCT
>Ga0255752_10005204_pt1 | contig 12745 bp, 11 predicted proteins | sample 011ome_25_FD_179952 | JGI IMG/M metagenome (GOLD analysis project Ga0255752, IMG submission 179952) | Coastal salt marsh microbial communities from the Groves Creek Marsh, Skidaway Island, Georgia - 011512CT metaG (version 2) | ecosystem: Environmental > Aquatic > Marine > Intertidal zone >...
CACAAGACAACACGTCACGTGTCGGCCCCTATAGCTCAGCTGGTAGAGCAACTGATTTGTAATCAGTAGGTCCGCGGTTCGAGTCCGTGTGGGGGCACCATTAATTTCAAAGGCTTAGCGGAAAAACGCTGGGCCTTTTGTTTTTTCTAGCCAGACTGGGGCTACGATGGGGCTACATTTTCCCGAAGCTAAGCAAGAATTACCCACGCCATCACTGCAAGAATAACAAAAACGCCCACGACTAATAATGCTGGCTGAGATGCACTTGGTTTTGTATTCGCCTCGTTTTGAGCGTTAGGGTCTGATGTTTGGACTGCGGTATCATTACCCTCTGTTTCAGTACTGCCTTCCAATAACTCAATGAGTTCGGCCTTCTTCGATGATGACTTCGCATCAATGCCTTTTGATGCAAGCATTTCGAGCAGTTCTGCTTTTGTATGTTTATTCAATGACATTACTTTTCCTTGGCTACAAAGATTGTGCATGAAATTAAGCAAATTAATTATGCATCAGCAAGTAAAAGAGGGGGGTGGGGGAAAAACTAAGCCCCTTAAGTTGCTAGTGATCCCGCTCTCACATTTTTTCTGAAATAGGTTCTGTGGTTGAAAAATATTTTTCCGCCTGTAGGCTTTATTGTTACTCGTCATGCCGTCTGATGCTTCGCTAATTAACTAATTGAGTGGAAAGACTACTTTGGAAAAAATTGATCTGAGTGATTTATTGCAATCGCTGAATGGTTTGGATCAGCGAAGGGCTGATGATTTAATATATGCCCAAATTTATGATGAATATTCCTCCGGCTTCATGGATAAGGTTGCACAAGCAAGAGCAATTGAACCCGCGAACGCCAATCAAGATGCCATAAAGAGTGCTTATTTAACCATTTCTAATGTTGTCGGGTTGTAGTAATTGTAAACGATTTTTATTATCTATTAGCCTCACCTGCTTCCTGCCAAGTTAATCTTTACACTTCAATAAAAATGTTGATCTGCTAATGCAAAGTTGAACAGCGCTGAGAGAATCCTGAAAGATTTTACAGCCGTTGCTTTTCCACGTTCGTCTCGTGCTTTTGTAAACCGCTTCATTACATGTTCACGGCTGCACCCGATCGGTCCTGATGGGCGACGTATCAAAAAAACTGGCAACACCGGATCGGTGCTTGCAACATGTTGGACAAGCTGCATACTCAAACCCAAGTTGGACCAGAATTTCGTGTCGCGAGCGCTGCTTGTGTTGACACTTTTCTGATGATGGCGAGACTGCCCAAGTGTTTGCCACTATACCATGTAGGAGTGTTAAGTGCCTGTCGAAGCCTATCTAAGAAATCTGCGATCTGTACAGCTGCGTTTGTTTGTGGAAACGGCAGAAACTGGCAAACTGAGTGTCGCGGCAAAATCATGCAATATGACAACCCCCGGAGCATCGCGGATTTTAGCAGACCTCGAAAAGAATTTAGGTCTGGCGCTGTTTGAACGTTCACCACTCGGGATGCAGCTGACCAAGTCAGGCGCGATGATCCTGAAGGATGCGAAAAAAATCGTGCGTGATATCGACTCTTTTTCAAAAAACGTTTCCAATTTTCGCAATGGCTACACGGGAAAGTTAAAGATTGGCGCAGTCACAGGGGCAGCGCTTTCATTTGTTTTGCCCGCCATAAGCCAAATCAAGAAATCCAGACCGCTTTTGGATATCAGTTTGGATGTTGGGTCGTCTGACAAATTGATGAAAGGGATCCTGCGGGCCGAATATGATTTTGCTTTTGCACGGCTGAAGCCTGATGATTATTCTGCGGGCCTTAAATTTACCCGCATTATTGGCGAGAATTTGAATTTCGTCGTCGGCGTAAATAACGAATTGTATTCTGAACCAGATGTGAAACTGAGTGATTTGGTAAAGCAGATGTGGGCCGTGCAGGGCATTGGATCGCCCTTGCGCGTAACCATCGAGGAAGTGTTGGAAAAAGAAAACTTAGAGATCCCAGAGAACTTGATCCAAACCGACTCTGTCATGGCGCTTCTGCATCTTTTGATAAACACCAATGTGGTTGCCATTCTCACCGACGAAGTCGTCGATTTATTCCGAGCGTCTGGGATCTTGGATAAACTTCGCGTTTTAAACACGGGTGTCGTACCAAAGGTTGTGCCTTATTATTTGGTCATGCCTGATTTCCCGATGGATAATCCATTGGTTGATGACTTTCTCGAAATTATCAAAACGATAGAACGCTTCCCAGATGTTTCAACATAATCGTCGGCGTTCATGGGGATATGTTAACAAAATGGTAACATGAGAACCAATTATATTAATTGAATGGAAATATAAAATAAATTTAATCTTTCATTATAGTCCTGTTTGGAGATGTATAATGAAAGCCTCAGCAACGATCCACAACCACTTTGACATCGCACAAATTGATGACCGTTTATATTCGGCATTCATCGAGCATATGGGGCGTGCAATATACGGCGGCATTTATGAGCCCGGCCATCCAACCGCCAACCCAGACGGTTTTCGGACAGACGTTTTAGATCTGGTCAGAGCGTTAAATATACCTCTCATTCGCTATCCCGGCGGTAATTTCGTCTCTGCCTACAAATGGGAAGATGGGATCGGACCCAAAGAAAGTCGCCCGACGCGGCTTGATCTTGCGTGGCGGTCCAAAGAAACGAACCAAGTGGGCATCAATGAATTTGCACGCTGGTCTGAACAAGCCGGAATAGACATGATGCTGGCCGTGAACCTCGGGACGAGAGGCATCGAAGAGGCACGAAATTTCGTTGAATACTGCAACCACCCCAAAGGCAGCTATTGGAGCGATCTACGTCGCGAACACGGTGCAGACCAACCATATGATGTCAAAATGTGGTGTTTGGGCAATGAAATGGATGGCCCTTGGCAGATCGGTCATATGGAGGCCAAAGAATACGGTCGGCTTGCGGATGAAACGTCAAAGGCGATCAAAGCATTCAATAAAAACATCGAAACTGTGGTCTGCGGGTCATCGAACGACCAAATGAAAACCTATCCCGAATGGGAACGCGTCGTCCTCGAGGAATGTTATGAAAACGTCGAGTATATTTCGCTGCATAAGTATTTCGGAAATTCAAGCCATGATAGCCTGAACTATTTTTCGAAAATTGATGAAACAGGTCGCTATATTCAAACGGTTGCTGGAATCATCGACTTTGTCAAAGCCAAAAAGCGGGCACAAAATGATGTGTATATTTGTTTCGATGAATGGAACGTCTGGTATCATAATCGGGAACAAGACCATGAAAACGTACAGACGTGGGATTGGCCAGAAGCCCCCGCGTTATTGGAAGAAGATTACAATTTAGAAGACGCCTTATTTGTTGGCGGTCTGCTAAACGAATTTATTCGCAGATCGGATCGCGTCAAAATTGCCTGTATAGCGCAGCTTGTTAACGTGATCTCGCCAATTCGCACCATCAATGGCGGACCGGCATGGGCGGCAACGATTTATTATCCATATCAATATGCGAGCTTATATGGCCGCGGCACGGCCCTGAACGTGGCCCAGTCCGGACCAACCTACAACACCGAGATTGCGCATGATGTGAACTATCTTGATATCTCGGCGGTGCTCTCAAGCGATAAAAGCGAATTAACAATCTTTGCCATCAATCGCAGCCCAGATGAAGACATGGACATCAATCTAAGCTTGTTGGGATTTGAAAACATCAAGCTCATTGATCACAAAATAATCGGTGGAAGCGCGACTGATGCGCGTAAGTCAAACACCGCAGAAAATCCAAACAATATCGTACCCAGAAATGGAAGCGGTATCGGTGTTGAGGGCGGATCACTTGGAGGAAAGCTACTCCCATTTTCCTACAATCTGATCCGGCTTGCAGTTTGAGACAAATCTAGCGTCAGGAGGAGGGACACAAGGACTTTGTTAAATTGATGCGCTGCTTTCGATGCGACGACATCGGAAATTGCTCAAATAAAAATAATCCAACCAACGGAGGGAAAATTACCATGAAAAATATCAAGAAGATTACAGCAGCCGCTGCTTTACTGATTGGAGTTTCGACCACTCTTTATGCTGAAGAAAACGTAGTGTGGTGGGACTTTCTGGGTGGTGGAGATGGCGTTCGAATGAAAAAGCTAATCTCTGACTTTAACGAAGCAAATGCGGGCGCGATCAAGATTGACGCGACAACACTTGAATGGGGCGTCCCATTTTACACGAAAGTTCAAACATCAGTCGCAGTCGGTGAAGCACCAGATGTCATGACCTATCACGCATCGCGTATTCCTTTGGCGCTTGAACAGAACGTTTTGGACGAAATCACGCCCGCAGACTGGGCGACGATGGGATTTGGCGAAGCTGATTTTGCGACACAAATTTGGGATGGTGTGACAGGTGCGGACGGTAAAACCTATGGCGTGCCTTTGGATACACACCCCATTGTCCTTTATTACAACAAAGACGTCCTAGGTGCGGCGGGGCAATTAAATGCCGACGGAACACCAAAGGGTATGGGCAGTCGCGAAGAATTCACCGCCATGCTTCAAGCGATTGCAGACGCGGGCAGTGTTAAATTCCCGCTTGGCTCTGTAACTGCAGACGGCAACTTTATGTTCAGAACCATCTATTCGCTTGTTGGCCAACAAAATGGTGAATTGATGACAGACGGAGAGTTCTTGGCCGGTGACAACGCCAAGAAACTGGAAAATGCGCTTGGCGTCTTGCAAGAATGGACAAACGCCGGGTTGCAATCGACCTACACAGATTATCCTGCCACCGTCGCGCTTTTCACAAGCGGCGAGGCTGCGATGATGATCAACGGCGTGTGGGAAGTTCCGACAATGACCGACTTGCATGCGTCAGGCAAACTATTTGAATGGGGCGCCGTCGAATTACCAGTCATCTTTGACAAGCCGTCGACGTATTCTGACAGCCATGTGTTCGCAATTCCCAAAGGAAGCTCACAAGATCCTGCGAAACGTGCTGCGGTGTTAAAGGCCATTTCAGGCATCTTGAACGAGTCTCTGTTCTGGGCAACTGCAGGGCATATCCCTGCAAACAATGCGGTGACCAACTCAGCAGAATACAAAGCGATGGAGCCCAACGCGACCTATTCGTCTTTGACAGCAAACATGATCTATGACCCCAAAACACCATTGGCCGGTGTTGCAGGTCCGATTTTCGATGTCATGTCCACACACTTTGTTCCAACATTGAACGGAGAAATGGATCCTGCCGAGGCCGTAAGTGCCATCAAAGAAGATCTAAGCGATATGTAAACGCTTAACGTTTGGGGCGGCATTGCCGCCTCATTCGACTTCGGAGGAACCCAAATTGCTGAGAAATCATAAAAGTGAAACTATCGTGGCGATGATCCTCATCGCGCCGTTCATCGCAATCTATGGGCTGATATTTATTTATCCAACTGTAGATATGTTCTTGTTATCATTTCAAAAAGCACCCCTGATCGGGGATGGCACGTGGGTTGGAGTGGATAACTACACCCGTTTGGCAAGTGATCGCAGATTTGACACTGCGTTTTGGAATACTGCGTATTTCGTAGCACTCTCGGTGGTTCCCGGAACATTTGTCGCGCTCTTTATTTCGCTTGGCATTAGTCGCCTGAGCGGACGTATTCAGGCACTTGTCTTGGCGCTGTTTTTTCTTCCGTATATATTGCCCGTCTCTGTCGTTTATCGAATTTGGGATTGGACGCTAAATTTCCAGTTTGGCATTGCCATGCATGTTTTTGATTGGCTTGGGTTTGACCGCATTCCAATCTTTAAAATCACCGGTTGGTTCATGCCTGCGGTGGCATTCGTGACGATTTGGTGGACCGCAGGGTTTTCGATACTTTTGTTTCTTGCAGGTTTGCGCGCCATACCTGTGGAAATTTACGAAGCGTCTTCGTTGGACAACGCCTCAAGATGGCAAACATTTCGCAAGATAACTTGGCCATTGTTGTGGCCGGTGACTGCGCTTGTCCTGACGATCCAGCTCATTTCTCAATTGAAAATCTTTGACCAAGTCTACCTTTTCTCGACGGGTGGACGCCCGAACGATAACTTGGTCATGGTTTATTACATCTTTCAACGCGCGTTCGTGAACAATCATGGTGGCCGTGCAGCAGCAATCGCCGTGGTCTTGTTCATCATCGTCATTGTTGTTTCTGTTTTGAATTTTCAGCTGATGAGATTTGCGGGGAAAAAACAATGAATGCGCAAAATGTCGGAAAGATCAATTTTGTCGGTGCACTGATTACGCTTGCCACGATTTTTGCAGCAATCTTATGGGCGTTTCCGATATATTGGGGCATCATAAGTTCGTTAAAGCCCGAGGATGAGGTTGTTCGCCCATATATCGAATTATGGCCTGACACGCTTACGTTTCAACATTACTGGTTCGCGTTGACCCAAACCCAAATTGGTCGGTGGTATATTAATTCAATTGGCACGGCCGTCGGTGTTACCTTTTTGACTGTCACCACTTCAATGTTCGCGGGATATGCGATCAGCCAGTTAAATTTTCCGTTTCGGCGCACACTCTATTGGATCATCCTGGCCAGTTTTATGGTCCCAACGCAGGTCCTGATTATCAATCACTTTGTGTTAATTGCCAACTTGGGGCTCTTGAACACTTGGGCCGGAATTATCTTGCCACAGCTGATCCATCCCGTGATTATTATCATCTACAAACAGTTTTTCGATCAGGTCCCAAAGGATTTTCGCGAGGCTGCCGTGATGGATAACGCGGGCGAATTCAGGATCTTGTTCAAAGTATACATGCCGCTGAATTGGGGCGTGACGACCGCCGTTTCAATTGTCACCTTTATCTGGTCTTGGAACGCATTCTTGTGGCCATTTCTGGCCGTTACAAAAACAGAATTGATGACCATTACCGTGGGGATCACCCAAGTGAACGACGCGTTCGGCGTTTACTACGCACGACAACTTTCCGCGGCGGTTCTGGCAGGCTTCCCCGTCGCGTTGGCGTATTTGCTATTCCAGCGAAAAGTCACCGAAGCCATAACGTTATCTGCAGGTATAAAGGGATAAACATGAGTGAAATATCATTAAAAAATGTGTCCAAGAGCTATGGTGCAGTTACGGTAATTGATAACTTATCGTTGGATATCAACGATGGTGAGTTGATGGTGTTTCTCGGGCCATCAGGGTCCGGAAAATCAACATTACTGCGCATGATCGCAGGGTTGGAAACAATCGACGCGGGCAGTTTGTTTATCGGTGGCAAGCCCTGCCACGATTTGGCGCCCGGTCAACGCGATGTTGCGATGGTTTTTCAGAATTACGCTTTGTACCCGCATATGACAGTGCGCGAGAACATGGAGTTCGGGCTGAAAAACATCAAGCTATCTCATCAGGAAATTGACGAAAGGGTCACGAATGCCGCGCGTATTCTTGAAATGGACAAACTGTTGGATCGGCGGCCCTCACAATTGTCGGGCGGTCAACGGCAAAGGGTCGCGATTGGCCGTGCGATTGTAAAAAAACCAGCTGCGTTCCTGTTTGATGAACCTCTGTCGAACCTAGATGCCGCGTTGCGGGTGCGAACACGTGTCGAGCTGTCTCAGCTTCATCAGACCGTAAAAAGCACCATGATCTATGTCACGCACGATCAAACCGAAGCCATGACCTTAGGCGAAAGAATTGTCATTTTGAACGAATGCAAGATCGAACAAATCGGAACACCGATGGAGATATACACCTCTCCAAGAACGCTTTTCGTTGCGGGCTTCATTGGCAGTCCAAGTATGAATATTTTTTCGGTGGATCTGACGCAGGCAAACGACACGCTCCAAGCGACGCTGCCCGACGGCACGCAAATCGCAATCGACATGGACGTTCCAGCCGGCGCGCGTTACGACCTTGGGATACGGCCTGAGTCCGTGTTGATTAGCCCGACAGCCGCAGATTGCACAGGTGTCGTAAAGGTGGTTGAGCGTTTGGGCGACCGCACTTTGGTTTACGTTGAACTCAAAGATGGGTCTCAATTGATCGCGCAAGATGCGGGTTCGTCTACTGTCGTGGTGGGTGACACAGTGCACCTTGCGCTAGATAAAACCAAAATTCATCTTTTTGACCAGAACGGCATAAACGTCCTGCATAGATAAGATGAAAGTCTGAAACAGACAAAACCAAAGGCATTTTCAGATGACAGGTTTGGACATGAAAGACATGACTTTTGGCACGGCGCCAGATGGGTCAAATGTTCTGCGGTGTCGTATTTCAAATGGGGGCACAACGGCGTCAATTCTGACATGGGGTGCGACGTTACAAGATTTTCGATTGGCTCACATTGGGCATTCTTTGGTGCTTGGGGGCGCACGTTTCGAAGACTATCTTGACCATTACAAATACTTTGGCGCAATCGTGGGCAGGGTTGCCAATCGCATTGCAGATGGTCGTGCGGAATTGGCGGGCGCGCTGCTGAGTTTGGATAAAAACGAAAATGGCAAAACATATTTGCATGGTGGTTTCATAGGGTCGGGTGAACGTAACTGGACATTGGAACATGTTGACGAAACATCGTGCGAAATGTCCTTGTGTATGCGGGATGGGGAAGCAGGGTTTCCAGGCAATTTAACCTTGAGTGCAAACTATTCGATCGATGACGACGGTGCGTTGTGTTTGCGGATCATGGGGCGCACAGACAAAACAACCTTTTGCAGTCCCGCGCATCATTCCTATTGGAATTTGTCAAATGAAACAGACATTTGCGACCATTTTTTGTGGATCGATGCAGATGCGTATTCGCCAATTGATGACGACAAAATCCCATTGGGTGCGCCGGCTCATGTGTCTGGGACACGGTTTGATTTCACCACGCGTCGCGTCATAAAGCAAGAAAATGACCAAGTTTTGGATCATAATTTCTGTCTCAACACGGCAGGAGAATTTAGAAAAGTTTGCGTTCTGTCAGCCAAAAATTTGCAACTGGTCGTCGAAACAGATGCGCCCGGATTGCAAGTCTATGATGGGGACCACCTTGATATCGTTGGGACGCAGACGCACAGTGGAAAACCCTATAAACGCAACGCAGGTTTGGCGATTGAGCCGCAAAATTGGCCCGATGCCCCAAATAACCCCAATTATCCAAACATTATTTTGCACCCTGAGGACGTTTTCACTCAGACCTCTCGGTGGCGTATAACGGAGGTAGGCAGCACATGACGTTCGTACCCGCAAAATGGCCTCGTAAGTTGCGCAGTCAGAAATGGTATGGCGGCACTTCACGTGACACGATTTATCATCGTGGGTGGTTAAAAAATCAGGGCTATCCCGACGATATGTTCGACGGGCGCCCCATTATCGGGATCCTAAATACGTGGTCGGACTTAACGCCCTGCAACGGTCACCTGCGTGAATTGGCCGAAAAGGTGAAAGCAGGGGTTTGGGAAGCCGGCGGATTTCCCGTCGAGGTGCCCGTATTTTCGGCCTCGGAAAATACATTTCGCCCAACTGCAATGATGTTCCGAAATTTGGCAGCCATGTCGATCGAAGAACAAATCCGCGGCCAACCCATCGATGGCGCGGTGTTGATGGTGGGCTGTGATAAAACCACCCCATCGCTTTTGATGGCCGCCGCGTCAACCGATATCCCGTCGATTGTTGTTACAGGGGGCCCGATGCTGAATGGCATGTTCCAAGGCGAAGCCGTGGGCGCGGGGACGCATCTTTGGCGATTTTCAGAAGCCGTAAAAGCGGGCGAGATGACGCAAGACGAATTCCTGAATGCCGAGGCTGCGGTCACGCGATCTTCGGGGACATGTAACACAATGGGAACAGCATCTTCGATGGCGTCAATGGCAGAAAGCCTTGGTATGGCGCTGTCCGGAAATGCAGCTATTCCAGCTGTGGATGCACGCCGCCGCGTGATGGCACAGCTTTCGGGTCGGCGGATTGTGCAAATGGTCAAGGATGATCTCAAGCCATCCGATATTTTAACGCGGAATGCCTTTGAAAATGCGATCCGAACCAATGGGGCTGTGGGGGGCTCAACCAATACCGTTGTGCATATGCTTGCGATTGCAGGTCGGGTTGGCGTTGATCTGAGCTTGGCCGATTGGGATGCCTGTGGCCGCGACGTGCCCACAATCGTAAATTTGCAACCTTCTGGAAAATACCTGATGGAAGAATTCTTTTATTCAGGGGGGCTTCCTGTTGTCTTGAAACGCTTGGGCGATGCGGGATTGTTGCACAAGGATGCGTTGACCGTGTCGGGCAATCCGATTTGGGATGATGTGTGCGATGTCAAATGTTGGAACGATGACGTTATTCGAACGGTTGACAATCCTCTTACGGCCCAAGGGGGCATCGCCGTGCTGCGCGGCAATCTTGCCCCCAATGGCGCGGTGATCAAGCCATCGGCCGCGACCAAATCCTTGATGAAACACCGCGGTCGCGCGGTCGTCTTTGAGGATATTGATGATTACAAAGCGCGGATAGAAGACGACGCCTTGGACATTGACGAAACCTGCATCATGGTTTTGAAAAATTGCGGTCCCAAAGGGTATCCCGGCATGTCCGAGGTCGGCAATATGGGATTGCCGCCCAAAGTTTTGAAAAAAGGCATCACCGATATGATCCGCATTTCAGACGCGCGCATGTCTGGTACTGCCTATGGCACCGTGATCTTGCATACCGCGCCCGAGGCGGCGGCGGGCGGCCCCCTTGCGGTTGTGCGAAATGGGGACATGATCGAAGTCGATGTTGCCGCGCGGCGATTGCATTTGGATATATCGGATGCCGAGTTGGCGCAGCGTCTGGCCGATTGGGTGCCAACCCATGACAGCGCGGTGTCAGGCTATGCATGGTTGCACCAAACACATGTGGGGGGTGCGGACACGGGGGCAGATTTGGAATTCCTGAAAGGGTGTCGTGGCAATGACGTCGGGAGGGATGCGCATTGATGGGCATCGCTCTGGTCGGGATTGGCAAGATTGCCCGCGACCAACATATCCCCGCAATTCACGGGTCTGGTTCATGGTCTTTGGCGGCTGCGGTGTCCCGCAATGCGTCTGTCGAGGATATCGACACATACACGGATTTCCACCAGATGCTTGCGCAGCGGCCAGACATTCGCGCGGTGTCTTTGACGATGCCGCCGGTGCCTCGGTTTGAATATGCGATGGCGGCGTTGCAATCGGGCCGCCATGTTATGTTGGAAAAGCCCCCTGGTGCCACGGTATCAGAATGTCAGGTTTTGTTAGAGACTGCGCGAGAAAACCGCGTAAGCCTCTATGCGACATGGCATTCGCGCATGGCCGAAATGGTGCCCGCTGCCAAGATTTGGCTGCGTGGCAAAAAGATCAAACACCTTGACATCATTTGGAAAGAAGACGTGCGTCGATGGCATCCCAACCAAGATTGGATTTGGCAGGCGGGGGGGTTGGGTGTCTTTGATCCCGGTATCAATGCGCTGTCCATTATGACCGAAATATTGGCAGACCCCGTGCATGTGACACAGGCGGTGTTAGAAATCCCAGAAAATAAAGACTGCCCAATCGCGGCCGAACTGCGCTTTGCCCACCCGCATGGTGCCCATGTGCATGCCGTGTTCGACTGGCGCCAATCTGGGGAACAGATTTGGACGATTGACATCGAAACCGATGGTGGCCACTTGACCCTTTTCGATGGGGGCGCACGGATGGTCGTGGATGGCCAAGCCTTTGCATCGGGTGACACGCCGCTGCATGGCGAATATCCACGCCTTTATGCAAAATTTGCCGAGCTGGTCAGCGACGCGCAGAGCGAGCTGGACCTTTCCCCATTGCAACATGTGGCGGATGCGTTTTTAATTGGGCGTCGCGTGATCACCGATCCGTATTATGAGAGCTAGAAAGATAACAATATGACACAGCCAATCACTGGTATCCTCCCCGTTGTTCCAACCCCATTTCACGACGATGGATCACTTGACCTAGACGGCGTGCGGCGCGTTTTGGACTGTACGATTGACCAAGGTGTCGACGCGATTTGTATCTTGGCCAATTATTCTGAACAATTCGTGCTATCGGACCAGGAACGCCATGATGTGATGCAGGTGTCTTTGGAACATGTCGCGGGGCGGGTTCCGATGATCGTGACCGTCAGCCATTATTATACGGGGATCGTGACAGAACGCGCCAAGGCCGCACAGGCGATGGGCGCAGATATGGTGATGATGATGCCACCCTATCATGGCGCAGGGCTGCGCGCGGATGACACAGGAATATTTGAACATTACCGCGCGGTGTCAGATGCCATTTCAATCCCGATCATGGTGCAAGACGCGCCCATTTCAGGGGTACAATTATCCGTTCCTTTGCTTGCGAAAATGGCAAAAGAAATCGCAAATGTGAGCTATTTCAAAATGGAAATGCCCTTTGCTGCGGATAAGCTGGCGGCATTGATCGACGCGGGCGGTGATGACATTTTAGGCCCGTGGGACGGGGAAGAGGCCGCGACTTTATTTGCCGATCTTGAGGCGGGGTGCACCGCGACAATGACCTCGGCGCTGCAGTGTGAACATATTCGTCCCATCGTCACCAATTACTTGAACGGGGAAGTCGATGCGGCATTCAAACAATGGCAATATTGCTTGCCTTTAATCAATCATGAAAACCGTCAATGTGGATTGCGCGCGACCAAAACCGTGATGAAAGAGGGGAGTGTTATCGCGTCCGATCACGTCCGTCATCCACAAAAACCAATGAGCCCACGTACACGGGATCGTCTGTTATCATTGGCG
>Ga0255752_10005205_pt1 | contig 12743 bp, 14 predicted proteins | sample 011ome_25_FD_179952 | JGI IMG/M metagenome (GOLD analysis project Ga0255752, IMG submission 179952) | Coastal salt marsh microbial communities from the Groves Creek Marsh, Skidaway Island, Georgia - 011512CT metaG (version 2) | ecosystem: Environmental > Aquatic > Marine > Intertidal zone >...
ACATCCTCAGATGACTCGCCGATATTGAACGGAAAGGGCCAGTAAACTTCTGTATCGTCGTAAGCCACAACGAGCGCCCCTTGTGTGCCACCGTGGTACTCGTACGAGTCCCCGTAGGAGTAGTATGTGTCCTGACCGTCCGCTTGAATCGCGATGTCCGATCCGGCGAACACCTTGCCGTTCGGCGTTGACGCGACACTCACGAATGAGGCGGCAACCGAGGTGGCGCCCCAATCGGGATTGAACAAGTACGTCAAATCATACGATTGGCCCGGTCCGCCCGTGTCGTTGGTGATCTCCGCAAATGCGTCTACCACTTTTTGTACCAACGTTTCGCCGGCCTCAGGGGTGGGTGATTGAAGTTGGGCAAATGAGCATGTGAAAGTGGCCAAAGCACCTAGCAAGAGTGGGATTGAAATTTTCATGTTTTGACGGAATGGCTTTGGGCAAAAATAAGCCGAAGTATCGGAATGATTGGTCATTAATCAGCACGGGGACACATAACTTTTATTGGAATTTTCGTATATTACTTAATAACCAAATCCATCGTGATGCCGAAGTATGCAGCTTTTGTCGTGCTTTTCACGCTCCTCAATGTTTCTGGGCAACTAGGAAGATGCGCTCAAGAATCGAAATCATGCCATAAAGGCCAAAATTCTCAACGAAAAACGGGAGACCACATCTCTGCAATCTCCCGTTGTTGTACAGGAGGTGTTTGTATTGTCGAACCAAATCGGTAGTTAATTCATGGCTTCGATTTTAGCAGTCATTTCAACATAGAATTCATTTAATTCCTTACTTCCCATAAAACTTTGATTTGAGGGACCCGTATAAACAATTACCCCAGTGAAAAAAATTGTTTACATCGATATGGACGGCGTTATCGCCGATTTTGACAAAGCCAGACGGGAGCACCCCTTGAGCAAGCAAACCCCTTACAAAGGAAGGCCCGATAGGATTCCAGGTATTTACAAGGACCTTGAACCTGTAGAGGGAGCCTTGGATGCCGTAAACCAATTACTGGAAGATGATCGATTTGAAGTTTATATACTGTCTACTGCTCCTTGGGATAATCCGGACGCCTGGACGCATAAAAGACTCTGGGTAGAAAAGTATTTCGGAAAGAAGTTGAGAAAACGACTGATTCTTTGCCACCATAAACAACTGTTAATCGGGGATTATCTCATCGATGACAGACGATTTAACGGAGCTTCGGAGTTTACAGGGGTATGGCTCTATTTCGGAAGCGATGAGTACCCCGATTGGAATAGTGTTCTCAACTATTTCTTCAAAAGCTATAAATAACAACTGTTCCCTCGGATCTAAACAGTTCTATGTTTATGCAGCGGGCCTCATACAGATGTAAACGCACTCACCATAAATCTGACCATCTTCATCCCAGTAGTGCCGCATGTAATACTTGTTATTGTATTTTCCATCCGGATTGTGAAATTCTCCGCCCTGGCATTCCAGCAAGTTAAAAATATCAGAATCTTCAGTTGGTTCATCGTTTGCCAAACCGTAGGCACCAGCGATATCAATCGATGAGATCGTGAATTCGAAATGAACGGATAAAAAGTTAGAAAGGGCATCAATAGAACATATCAGTCATTTTGTCAAATGTCCATTCTTCTTCATCGTAAGGAACAAAAAAAGTAATTTGATTTTCTTCCTCAAAATGAAATAATAATAACTCTTTAAATCCTGCTCCATCTATTAACTGAGAATTTAATGTTTCTTGCAATGGCTCAAGTGTAGGATAATGTTTTTTTTGTTCTTCTGTAAAATATAGTTCATACCAAGTCCCTTCATCTGTTTCACAATAATAACCCCTGTCCCAAACGGAAGGTTCTAAATTGTCTATCGGTGTTTCTATACCACCATAATTCTCGTAAAATTCATAAATATTCATAGTATTTGTTTTATTCTGTGTTGTTGTTTAGTTCTATCCTATAAGTAATGCCAGTATAATTCATCTTGTTTAATGTTCTTTTTCCTCATTAAATCCTCGTATGCTATACCCTTTTGTTTACCAAAAAAATCTTTAAATATTTCCGGTCCAATAGTGTTTGACTTATCATTATTGCAATAATAGCAGGCAAGAACTATATTATTGGCAGTATTATTGGCTTTATCTGCATCAAGATGCTCAATTTCAAAGTGCATGCCACTATAACCATATCTACCACGTTTTCTTGGGTAAATTACATTGTTGTGTATTAAAGATTGTATAACCCTAATGTCTGTATTGCAAAAATGACAACACAACTTTTGTTCTTTCAATTTATCTATAAAAAGCTGAGCAATTTTTTTTGATTTGTATTTTTCGACCCTTTGAAATTCTCTATCTAAATATTCTTTTTTAGAATATTGATTAAACTTATTTAAGTAATTCCAAATATTTTCCTTCAATTCTGACCTCATTATATTGATTTCTGTGTTTTACCTCTTTAGTAATTATCTATGAGTTATGCGACAGAACCAAAAGCGCTTGACCTCGCCCTTAATTATGCCCCGAAACTATCGTCATTGTGGGTAAATGGAAATTTAAAAGAAAAATTCAAAAAATGATATTTCCTGAAGGAATTGAGTATGACCGTAAAACTGATCAATATCGAACTTTAAGAGTTAATTCGTTTTTTTCCTACATCCCAGTCATAACAAAAGATGTTGACAATAAAAAAACCAGAAAATTTCGTGTGAAAACGAAAAATTCCGGTTTAGTACCCGGAGTGGGAATCGAACCCACACTCCTTGCGGAACACGAGTTTGAGTCGTGCGCGTCTACCAATTCCGCCATCCGGGCGAGGCGACCGCAAAAATAGCACAGGATTTGTAGTATTCTGCAATTATCTGCACGTTCTTCGCGCCGCGAAAGCAAAATCCCTTCGCACACCTCTATGAGCGGCATCCGAAACATCGCCATCATCGCCCACGTTGACCACGGCAAAACCACGTTAGTCGATAACATCATCCACCAATGCCAGGCCGTCGACGCCCGCAAGGAAACGGGTGAATTGATCCTCGACAACAATGACCTCGAGCGCGAACGCGGCATCACGATTTTATCGAAAAACGTCTCAGCCACGTGGAAAGGGGTTAAAATCAACATCCTCGATACGCCCGGTCACGCGGATTTTGGCGGCGAAGTAGAACGTGTTTTGAAAATGGCCGATGCGGTATTGCTGGTGGTGGACGCTTTCGAAGGGCCCATGCCGCAAACGCGGTTCGTGCTGGGAAAAGCCATTGAGCTCGGCTTGAAGCCCATCGTGGTTGTCAACAAGGTAGACAAGGAGAATTGCACGCCAGACATCGCCCAAGAACAGGTCTTCGACTTGATGTTCACGCTCGATGCAACGGAGGACCAACTCGACTTTCCCACCGTTTACGGGTCGGCCAAAATGGGTTGGATGGGTCCGGATTGGCAAAATCCCACCAGCGACATCACGCATTTGTTGGACGTAATCCTCGAGCACGTGCCGGAAGCACCGTACCGAGAGGGCACGCCGCAACTGCAAATCACATCATTGGACTACTCGAAGTACACGGGGCGGATCGCCATCGGGCGCTTGTTCCGTGGGGACTTACACGCCAACCAAGATTACGCGCTCTGCACCGCCGAAGGGGTTCGCAAAGTGCGCGCAAAGGAACTCTTCGTCTTTGAAGGGTTGGGGCGGCAAAAAGTAGACCACGTGCGCAGCGGCGATCTCTGCGCCATCACCGGCATGGAGGGGTTTGAAATCGGCGATACCGTCAGTGACCTTGAAACGCCGGAATCCATGGAGCGCATTGCCGTGGACGAGCCAACGATGAGCTTGTTGTTCACCATCAATACATCGCCCTTCCTCGGGCGCGACGGCGACCTGCTCACCAGCCGCCACATCCGCGAACGCCTTGACGCTGAACTCCAGCGCAACCTCGCCCTTCGCGTCGAACCTACCGACAGCGAAGACAAATGGAATGTATTCGGACGCGGTATTTTGCATCTGTCCGTTTTGATAGAAACCATGCGCCGAGAAGGCTATGAACTCCAAATCGGCAAGCCACAGGTGTTGATGCGCGAAGTCGACGGCATGATGCACGAACCCTTCGAGCACCTCGTCATCGACGTGCCCACCGAAGTGTCGAGCAAGGCCACCGAGCTCGTGATGAAGCGAAAGGGGATGCTTCAGGTCATGGAGGCCAAAGGCGACCTGCAGCACCTCGAATTCCGCATTCCGTCCCGCGGCCTCATCGGCCTGCGAAACCAAGTCCTCACCGCCACCGCCGGTGAAGCCGTGATGACCCACCGATTTGACGGATACGAACCGCACGCCGGTGATCTCGCCACACGCCAACTCGGCTCCCTCGTCTGCATGGAAGCCGGCCAAGCCCGCGCCTACGAAATCGACCGCCTCCAAGACCGCGGCACGTTCTTCATCGACCCCGGCCAAGACATCTACGTCGGCCAAGTCATTGGCGAGTGCGCCCGCGAAAACGACATGGAACTCAACCTCGTTCGCGGCAAAAAACTCACCAACATGCGCGCCTCCGGCGCCGACAAGGGCATGCGCATCGCCCCCGCTCGCAAACTTTCTTTGGAAGAATACATGGAATGGATCGCCGATGATGAGTATCTTGAGGTCACACCGAAGGCGCTGCGGGTAAGGAAGGTGAAGTGATTAGAATCAACTCCAAAATCTGAGATCAGCATTGTTGCAAATGCATAAGCCTATTGCCAAAAAGGTCACTTATCCTTGATCAAAAGAGCTTTTGGCCAAACCTTCAAAATGCCAGATTCAGAACACGGTGTGTATGTTCGCCGTCAATTCTAAAGGCTTCCAATCAGCACAAGGACAACCTTCGCGCGAGTGCTGGTAAGGAAGGGTAAACTATTAGGATTGCGAAATTTAGGTGTCTAATTTTGATTACCTCCCATGAGGTGAAGCTTTCTTTCTTTAAGCACCTGATATAACTTGTATTCATCTGGGTAAACCTTCTGAATAGCATTTTTCCATTCCGGTTTGGTGGGGCGTGAGGCTTGCAAAGCATTAAGTTTTCGTGCTTTTGACTTTGGGCCGTCAAAGAAACAATTGCAAAAGGCCGCCCAGTCACTATCAAACGTTTCTTGCTCTCCGATGAAAGTAATCCGATGAAGGTTTTCACTTAAGAAGTTTAGGTCTCCCACATAGTGAGCGTATGAGAGCTTTAGGTGTGTAATCTCATCCCAAGCTGAATAAGCTAAATCCTGTAGCTTTTGATTGCACGAAGACATGCCTAACACCAACTCATCAAAATTTTTGAACTGCTCAAAAATAGCAGCTTCTTCTTTGGACCATTCGATAGAATAGTGTGGGTATCCCCTTTTTCTTGTATTCTCAAAACCTGATGCAAAACGAGCTTCTGGAGACCGAATGAACAAGGCAACCCTTGCTTTTTTTGGTAGATTGTGCAAACCAAACTGATGTGGCATGCAGAGAAGGCGTGTCTTTAAAAATGAGGTTTGATTTTCTGTGATTCCACGGAACAGACTTGTTCCGGCAGCCTTATTTACGTGCAAAACATAAAGAACCTCTTTTCCCCTTAAGCGTGTGAAGAATGGAATCAGGTATAATTCGGAAATATAGGTCCTTTTGAACCGATTTATCCAGGTAGTAATGGAAAGATTTCTTGAGAGGAACTGAATCATTTCGAGTTAAATAATTTTTTATACAGATTTTCTTTTTGGCGCAGAACCAGCTAGGTTTTCCATGGGTTGGTCAAATAGATTGCAGGCCTCACCCCACCTTCCTGATGCCCAGGGCAAAGCTCGAAGACTTTGTTGGCATACTCGTTCTCGCGGAACAATTGCTCGATAGCCTGACGAAAGCGCCATTAACTCGCGTGGTGACTTTTTTTTGTTGGAAGGTGAATTCAGACACTTTGGTTTATTGGTAAATTGAGGGCCTCATGGTATAAGGTAGGTAATGAAGATCAATTCCAAAAATCAAAAGTTCTTATCGTCATGGGAACATTTATTATCTGTGAACTCCTCACCTAACAGGAATGGTCACTTGATTTTTGGTGTTCAAAAATCTGGAACCAGCGTTATTGCAAATGCATTAGCCTATTGCTCGAAAAGATCCCTTACCCTTGATCACAAAAGCCTATGGCCAACCCTGCAATTGCAGGAATCAAGCCTACGCGCTTATGTTAGTCGTCAATTCGAAAGGCATCCAATCAGCATTGGAACTACCTTCATAAAAGAACCGTGTATGACCTTTAGGCCTGAAATTTTCAAGGAACACCGTCCTAATAAGAGTGTATTGATCATTCGAAATCCCTTAGATACCGCCCGGAGTATTTTAAATCGATTAGATGTACCTCTAGACTCGCAGCGTCTTGAAGTAAATTCAATCCCTCGTGCTTGGCGAGGATTGTTTATTCACTCCTCGAAGAATGAGCCGCCATTCATCCGTGCAATAAAATATTGGTGCATGCTAATGGACAAACCGTTTTGGCATGATCAAGAAATCAAATGGGTGCATTATGAAGATTTTCTGAATAGTCCGGATGATGTTGTGCGGGCAGTCCTCGAATTTTTAGAATTAAAACAACGGAGGCCTGCAGCCGACATCATAAGCACTCAAATACAGCCCAAGGGAAAAAATAGAGGTCAAAATATTGAACGCTTGATACCACCTGGTCTCGTAGAACACGCTCAAAACCTTTCTAATGAAGTTTATTATCGCTTCGTCACTTAAAAAAGCTATGCTTGCTCTAAAGTCAATTTAGTCATTCGATTTGAAAAAACGCAACCGAATTGGTCTTATTCCGTACAACTGAGCATGCAAAATTGGAGAGAAACTAAATTTCAACACACCAGTGATGGGCTCATTGCCTCTCGAGATGTGAATGAAGTTGCCGCAAGTTCGCGACTGGTTTGTTCCCTTATCGCAAAATTTTATGCTCTTCACATTCCAATCCACATCAAGGGAGATCTGATAGATTTTGGGTGTGGAAAAGCACCCTTATTCGGGTGCTATTCCAGTTATTCAAATTCAGTGCATTTTCTCGATGTAGAAAGCCGTTTGGAACACGCCTGTCTGGATTACAAAGCCTCGTTGAACGAACCTTTGACCTGCATTCAGCGCACTTTCGATTCTGCAATTCTATCTGATGTGCTCGAGCATTTGGAGCGCCCCAATATCGCCTTGTCAAGCATTCGAACGGCCCTCAAAACAGGAGGTGTTCTCATTTTGACCGTTCCATTTTTGTATGGTATTCATGAGGCTCCCAATGACTTCAGACGATTCACTCGTTACGGTCTGAAAAGTGAGCTGACTCATGCCGGATTTGAAAGAATCGAAATCCAAGAATTAGGCGGATTGATATCGGTAATCGCAACGTTTGTTGCAAAATTTCTGGATCGAGTATTCGGTTCGTGGGCATTGCCCGTGAAGCTATGGGTCGGGCTAACAACCCTTTTCATGAAAATTCCAATCATTGCTCAAATTGATCAAAAAACTTCAAAAAGATTTCCATTAGAATACGGTGTCATATGTTACGCAGAATAGCAAAAAAATTAGGTTACCAAAGAATTCCCAAAGCCCTAACTGGCACAGCGCAATTCAATGCAGCTTACGAACGTTGTAAGCCATTCACAATGACCTCTAGGGAGAGAATGCTCTCTCTGTGGGAGGCAATGGAGTGGTTGAATACTCATCAAATTGACGGTGCATTCGTGGAATGCGGTGTTTGGAAAGGGGGAAGTTCGATGTTGGCTTCAGAAAATTGCAGGTTGCATCCAACAGCTCAGAGGGAGTTCTATCTCTACGACACATTCGAAGGGATGAGCACTCCTGAAGAAGTTGACAAAAACTTTAAGGGTGAGTCCGCTGATGTTTTGATGAATACCGCTGCTGCAGCAAAGGATTCGAGTAACATTTGGGCCATTGGGCCTATCGATGAGGTTAGGATGAATATGGTAGCTTCAGGAATTGCTTCTGAGAAACTTCATCTGATTCAGGGAGATGTAGAGAAAACCATTCAACATAATACTGGACCTAAAGACATTGCCATGCTGCGGCTTGACACCGATTGGTATCGTTCAACCAAACACGAACTCACCCACCTTTTTCATAGGATTGTTCCAGGCGGTTTTCTGATTATTGACGACTATGGTCATTGGACTGGATGTCAAAAAGCTGTTGACGAGTTTTTTCAAGAATTTCATTTACCCCCCTTTTTTCACCGGATTGACTATACGGGAATTATTACTCAGCGTCCGTGGGTTGACGGGTGATGATGGTTCGAGCCCCTCGAATTTTTGCCTTGAAAACGACCCAAAGAGCCATTGCATCAAAAGCACGAACATAAAGTGTTGGCCATTTCCAAAGCAGCGTTTTATGTCGGTGGAGCAAACTGTCACATACTAGTCGAACCGGACTAAAGGTTTGATTTATTGACCCCAACCAGAAATACTGATAATCTCCTTCTCGGTAGATACTTGCCACGTCGAATTTAAGCAGTCGAAGGCCCGCTGATTTTGCAAGCGCTTCAATTTCTGTTTTTTCAATAGATAGGTCCACCGGTTGAAGACCCTCCGGATTATGGTTCTTCAAATAATTTTGATACCACGGGGTTGGAGTTGAAATAAAAATTTGACCTTGTGGGGCAAGTGCCTTTTTGAATCCATCAAATAGCATCAACCAATCAAGCCTTCGAATGTGCTCGAGGACATCCACAATTAGAATTTGATTGAACTTGTTTTCAAATTCCTTCGTCAAATCTTCCAGACTCCCCGAGAAGTACAAGTGATTCTCACTCTCAAAAAGCCGCCTTCCAACATTATGAAGTTCCTTAGACAAATCAAAGGAGGCCACCCGGCCTTTCGTCTCCCGAGCGTAAAGCTCACCGCACACTCCAATGCCAGACCCAAATTCAAGTGTTAAGGAGCTCAGTTCTGCACCCACTCTCTAACTGAGCGCAGCCTCGACGGCCGATTGCTGCCTTGGGTTCATAAAAAGCCAGTCCCGCGCTTGGTTCACCGGCCATTCATCGTAAAACTTCTTTTCCTCCTCGTATTCATTTAAATCCATCAGTTTCTAATCTCCTTTTTCATTTAAAATCAAAGCTTGAATCTTCTCGCCCCTCGAACCGATAGGAATCATAGATTCAACTTTTGCCTTTGCTTCGTTCCCCATCGCCTCGCGCAGTTGGTCGTCCTCAATTAATCTTATCATGAAGTCGGCAAACGAATGGTAATCATGCTCTTGGACCAGGAATCCACTCTTTCCGTCCTCAACAATTTCCGGTATTCCACTGTGAATTGTGCTCACGACAGGCTTGCCATTTCTCATCGCCTCTACAATGGAATTGGGGAGCCCTTCCTGATCACCCGTTCCGCTCGTAACGCTGTGTTGAACAAATACCTTTGCTTGTTGCAACAACCCCAGAGCCCGCTTATGATCTACAGCACCCGTAAAATTCAGATTACCAGAGTCAACTAGGTGGCTAAACCGTTGCTTCATTTCTTCCTCCAATTCACCAAAACCAACCCAAACCAGCCGTGAATCAGGGTGTCGATCTAAGACCTTTGCAAATGCCATGAGTACTGCTTGCGGACATTTTTTTTCGGTTAGCCTACCAAGCGCTATGAAATCATAATCAATTGATCCACCACCCCCTTCTGCCGGCGCACTATCGTATGGAATAACATGTATCGGCGCCTCCACCCCAATTAACTGAAGGCGACGTTTCAAGTGATGCGATGGCGAAACGAAAAACCTTGCGTCCAATGAACGAGCTGCACGTTGGAGGGGTTTGCTCGCTAGTGCTTGGCTAGCATCAAAACCATGCACAGCTACAGCATAAGGTACTTTAAATTTACGAATTGCTTGCTCAGCGTAACAAGCGTAGTTCAAATAGTCGAACCACAAGAAATCTGCATTGATTCTCAAGAACTTTTTCAAGCTTTTGCTTGCAGTCTTTTGACGAACCCTAAAACCCCATTTTTGGTACGCTTCGTTGGCCTTTGTTTGGCTCAAAATTGCGAAAAGCTTCCACAATTTAAGCGACCAGGTTGTCGAGGAAAAACCAGAATAGATTACATTCTTCGCACGACCACTCCTCTTGCCGCTTACAACAGTTACGGTCATACCCGCTTGCCTCAAATCCTCGATGGACTTGCGAATAAATGTCTCCGATGGCGAAGTGGTATCAGAGCCCAAAAAATATAGAATGTGCATACTGTGCATTCTTTTAACCTTTATTCTTCAATTACCAGGTTTGAAGATAGAACACAACGGCATGCTTACTAATCTTTTCCTTTGGACCTAGGACTGGTTCCAGCATGGCTTATTTTTGGCACATGCGGAAACCCTCTATTCTTATGTTGCTCGACGGTGACTTTCCTCCAGACATACGGGTACAGAAAGAAGCTGCATCACTTGTGCAAGCGGGATTTAATGTAACGGTATTTGCATCCAAGCGATTGGATGCGCTAAGCGAGGAGGTGATTGATGGGATAAGAGTCCTTCGAATGAACATACCCTCACTATCCGACCAGTTCAACAAAAAGGGGTGGCACGATGTCTTTGGGGCAATAAACTTCTTCTACAGTGATATCTACAAAGAAGCAATTCGCTTACTGGATACAGATTACGATGCAATTCACGTGCACGATCTTCCCCTTGCGCGAACGGGTATTGCCCTCGGAAAAAAATTAGGTTGTCCGTGCATCTTGGATCTGCACGAAAACTATGCAGATGGGCTAGATGTGTGGGGAGGATGGCAAAAAAATGTCCTGAAAAAAATCAAGAACGCATTACTATTCAATCCATCACGTTGGTTGAAATATGAGAGGCAGATGGTCCAACAGGTTGATTTTGTAATCACAAGTGTATTAGAAATGCAAGAGCGCATTGTAAAAGAACATGATGTGCATATAGACAAAACCCTGTTGGTTTCAAATACAGAATATCGAGATTTTCACAAAAATCAACCTCAATCAAGTGTGGTAGATGAAACCAATGGGTACTACAATATCACCTATATCGGAGGAATTGGCCCTCACAGGGGTGTGGACACCGCTATTCTTTCAATGGAAGAGGTTGTCAAACATATCCCTCACGCACGCCTCAACATCATTGGAAGTGGAAGTGCAAGTACGATGACACAGTTAAAAAAGATTGTTGTTGAGCACCAACTAAGCGAATCGGTTGTCTTCCATGGGAAGGTCCCTTTTGAAAGCGTCTCTGCGTGCATGACTCGTTCAAACATTAACATTATTCCGCATAATTCAAACAGACAAACGAACGCCGCGATTCCTCACAAGCTTTTTCAATCGATGTTGAGCGGACAGCCAACACTTGTTAGTGATTGCGCACCGTTAAAAAGAACAATTGAATCTTGTGGCGGAGGTTGGATTTTTAAGGCAGACACCCCCCTTTCTTGTGCCCAGAAAATCATAGAAATTCAACAAGCGGACTCTGAGCGAGAAAAGCGCACGCGTAAGGCTTACGAGGCGGCATCAGGGCCCTTGAGCTGGGAGTCTAGTGCAAAAACTTTGGTTACTTTCTACAACAACATAGTTCAGTGAAAATCCTTATATCAGTTGGCACCCGTCCCAACTTTATAAAAATAACCCGCTTCAAGGCCGTTGCTGAAGCAACTGGCATAGATGTCGAAATAGTACATACCGGTCAACATTATGACCAAAACATGGCCAATATTTTCTTTGACCAGTTCGACTTGCGTCCGGATCATGTCATCCAGCTCAAAGAAAAAGGCCCAGCCGGTCAAACTGGGGAGATGGTCGTTGAGCTTTCAAGGCTGGCTTCTGCATCGAAACCAGATGTTCTGTTGACACCTGGAGATGTAAATTCAACTTTAGCCGCAAGTATCGCCGCAAACAAACTCGGAATTCCACTCGCCCATTTGGAAAGTGGCCTGCGATCAAACGATCGGACCATGCCAGAAGAAATTAATCGAATTCTTGTCGACGAAATTTCCGATTACCTATTCGTAACTGAACCAAGTGGGTTGCGCAACCTCGAGAAATCTGGGGTTCCTTCTAGCCGAATTCATTACGTCGGAAATACAATGATTGACACCCTCGTGGCTTTCGAAAATCAAATTTCTGCTTCAATCATTCTTGAGCGCTATAAGATTCAACCCAAAGAGTTCGTCCTAATGACCATGCACCGGCCAGCTACCGTTGACAATGCCCAAGGACTCAATTTGATCTTAGATGTAATCCGCTCACTCGCGCCATTAAAAGTTTTTTTTCCACTGCATCCTCGAACATTGGCCATGTTTGAGCTGCACTCGTTGAAGAATTCTTTGCTCGAACTTCCAAATTTGATTCTGTCAGGACCTGTGGGGTATTTTGATTTTCAGAAATTGGTTGCCGAATCGCAGTTTATCCTAACTGACTCCGGGGGCATACAAGAAGAATCTACCTTTAAACAAGTCCCTTGCATTACGATTCGTCCGAACACTGAGCGGCCAATTACGTGTGAAATCGGAACAAATCAACTAGTAGAGTCGGAATTGGCTGTGATTCTTCAGGCCATTAAAAACATCGATACCTCCTCTTCCAAAATACCCGACCTATGGGATGGCTTCGCCACGGAAAGGGTGTTGGATGTCTTTAAGTAAGTGACACTAGGAATGTCGTCCCTGAAATAGAATCGCCATCCCCCACTTCAATCCGCCCTCCGTGGTACTCTTCGATGATGCGCTTGCACAACGACAAGCCTAGGCCCCAACCGCGGGCTTTG
>Ga0255752_10005206_pt1 | contig 12741 bp, 5 predicted proteins | sample 011ome_25_FD_179952 | JGI IMG/M metagenome (GOLD analysis project Ga0255752, IMG submission 179952) | Coastal salt marsh microbial communities from the Groves Creek Marsh, Skidaway Island, Georgia - 011512CT metaG (version 2) | ecosystem: Environmental > Aquatic > Marine > Intertidal zone > Salt...
AACGTTCAGGTAAACGCCTGCAACCTGTTGATTGTCTGGACATTATGAACATTATCGGTAAGATTGTTGTCGCTGGTAATGTACGCCGATCAGCACAGATTGCACTCGGTGATTGCGATGATATCGAATACCTGCGTGCTAAGCGTTGGGACCTCGGTGGTATCCCGAACTGGCGGGCTATGTCCAACAATTCCGTAGTCTGTTCCGATATCTCCCAATTACCAGAGGAGTTCTGGGAGGGGTATAACGGAAACGGAGAGCCATACGGACTCATCAATTTGGACGCATCACGCCGCATGGGACGGACGTTCGAGGTGGAGTATCCAGACCCAGACGTACAGGGATTTAACCCATGTGCTGAGCAGTCGCTCGCTAATTACGAGACGTGCTGCCTGGCTGAGATTTACCTGCCTAACATCAGCAACTACGAAGAATTAAAGAAGGTAGCCCGCTACCTATACAGAATTAACAAGCACAGCTTAGGCATCAAATGCGCCATCAAGGAGACCGAGGATATCGTACACAAGAACATGCGAATGGGTATCGGTGTTACGGGGTATCTTCAGGCTACCGATGAGCAGCGATCATGGTTGAGCGACTGCTACGATTACTTAAGAGCATATGATAAGGAATACTCTCGACTGGCAGGATATCCAACATCCATTAAACTTACAACAGTCAAGCCATCTGGAACGCTTAGTCTACTTGCTGGCGTTACACCAGGAGCTCACCCTGGATACTCAGAATACTACATTAGACGAATCCGCATGTCAGCTGATAGCAGTCTGGCGTCTACCGCCAGGAAGCACGGGTACCCTGTGGAGTACGTGCTGAACTTCGACGGCACAGAGGACAAGTCTACCGTGGTTGTAAGCTTCCCGTGTAAGTTCCCGAAGGGTACTACGTTTGCAAACGACATGAAAGCTATCGACCAGTTGGAGGTTATCAAGCGCCTGCAAGCTGAGTGGTCAGACAATGCTGTATCAGTTACCATCTACTACCGCAAAGAGGAGTTGTACGCCATCAAGGAGTGGTTGAGGTTGAATTACAAGAACGTGAAATCTGTTTCCTTCTTGCTGCATAACGAGCATGGGTTTAAGCAAGCCCCACTCGAAGAGATTGACGAGGGCACTTACCTCGACATGAAGGCTGGTACCACACCTATCGTAAGCCTTGAGCAGCTCGATATGGATGACGTCGAGATCATGGATTGCGACACAGGAGCATGTCCAGTACGATGAGACGCATAGACCAATGCTGGGTGTCCCAGTTGTATTATCTTAGCAATGTTACACCGAGACGTGCTCGGAGTAGCGCTACCTAAACGGGAAGGGGCTTCGGCCCCTTTCTTTTTTGGGTATTCTAAATTGTTCTTCTCTGTAGAACGGGTCCAGCTCTGCTCCTGGGCATAGCGTCCCCCAGTTCATCAGCACTTGCTGGAAGTCTGTAACTGTAAAATACCCATCACCGTTTACGTCTCCCTGCTCCCAATCTGTCTCTCCCCAATACTCCATCATGAGCAATAAGTCATTCATACCTACAGCTAGGTCTCCGCTTATATCTCCGTAGCACACGGGTTCTTCTGGTCCACTCGGAGGATCTGTAATCCCAGGACGGAATATCGGAAGCATAGCGTGGATGCGTTCTATCTGACCAACTGTAAAGTTTGTCCTGCATGAATCCACGTAGTAATCCATGTGATTGTTGGGGGTGTAATCGTATAACCCTGGTGGGCAGATAGGGTTTTCACAGCTCCAGTTTACTTTAGTGGGAGGGGTATCGCATACGCCGTCTCCCGTCTCTTCGCAGGGGCCTAGGTCTTGACCGCAATACTCCACGTTGTTGAACACGTGGTGCAATCCAACATAATGACCTACCTCATGGATCAGCGTCTTGTTCTCCATGCGTGTAGGCATGACCAGCTGATCACCAAAGCGTCCGAACACGTCTGTCCTTACCCACACCCCATCCATGTCTGTAGCTGGAGTGTAAGAGAGCCATGCGAACCCCAGTATCCCAGAACAGAATTGCGGATAAATGTGTACGTTCATATACTCTGTTCTATCCCAAACGATTGGAGTTATGTAATCGTTTATCTCAGCCCATCCAAATCCACTGTACGGGATGCATGTGTAGTAGGGCTGTAGTAACTGCGGTGCAGTAGGCCAGTCATCAAGGTCGTGGTACTCAACAGCGACAAGACTAAAGTCTACCATTGCTTCCTCGAACTCTTCGTTAAGATGGTCGTGCGCATCGTAGATTATATCTTCTGGTACGTAGCTATTAGGGAAACTGTCTGTATGATGGACATGAACCACGTAATGAATAGTCTTCCATGATGGAGGATCTGGCATATACCCCATCATTTTTATTGCTTGATGAGTGTCGCCAAATACAGCGCAGGAATCCTGCCCCAACATAGAAATCGGGATCAGAATTAGTAGTAAAAATCTCATATAACTAGCTGTTTTTCAACAAGTAAATATACTGCTGAATATCTTCTAGCGTAGGTTTTAGCGTCAAATCGATACCCGCCTGATAAGCCTTGACCAAACGCTTATCCTCGTAGATGAGTACCGTAGGTACTGATAAAATCTGTTCTCTTATATCTCTGGGTTGGTCTTCTAAATAGGCCAAAGTGTACTGACAATCTCTAAGTCTACGTAAATCTCTACGTGTGTTAGCGTCGTTCCAGTAAGCGTTAATCTGGATAACCATGATCTCCTGTGCGCTTAATGCGCAGCAAAAAGCCAGGCAAAAAAACAACAGAATACGTCTCATTTCTTTTTCGCTGTTTGGCTCAGCTCATAAAGACGTTCTTCAATCAAGTCTAACTTCTTACCATTTTCGTCTACCTTCTGCTGAGTATTCATAATGGTTTCTCTGATAAGCTTATCCTTAAGCTCGTATTCGGTTCTAGAAACCACAGGTTCAGGAAGGCGCTTAGCTTCCTCTATCTCGCCTTGCAAGGCAAACCACATACCCACTACAGTGACCACAAAACTAATTACAATAGCAACAGTCTTGAGATCTACGGTTACCTCTGTAGACTCACTTACCTTCATCTCTTGGTTTTTTCAATGGTCCTACCAGCAAAGTAGGCACCGAATACGGTTAGCATTAATATCTCTAACAAAGATACGTAACTCTCACGCACATTAAAAGGCTGATTATCAAGGGAGTCAAAGATGACAAGACCTAAAAAAATGCATGTTAATGTTATTAACATTATAGGTCTTATTACTTTGGCTAGTTTTACATCACCGCCCATGTCAGACTTCCATCGCTCGGTAACATTATTCTGAAACGCGATCTCAGCGTCCACCTTAGCCTTAGCCTCAGCAGGGTCAATCCCTGGTTCTTTGTCCAACAGATTCTTTACGACACCCAGAGCCCCCTGGTTTGGCAGGAGGTCTCCGACAGTCTCTAATACGTTAGGAGCTTTCTCTCTAAGCCATTCCCCTAGCTTGGTATTTTTAATCTTGTCGTTGTTCACTGTAGTACTTATTAAACTTCATGATAGCTGATCTTTCTTCATCCATAATTCTTTGTATTTCAGCTGTCCTTTTACCAAAATCTTTTATGTTTCTAGCTTCTTTTTTTTCCGCTCTCAATTTCTTAAGTTTTCTCTCCGTAGCTTTTAACATTTTATCTATACGGATAATCCCGTCATATCTTGGGTTTTTGTATTCCTTGGTTCGCTCTAGCTCTCTTTTCAAACCATTGATTCTCAGCTTCCTATCTGAGTACTTCTCCATATCGTAATACTTTGAAGGCTCTCCATATATAATTCTAAGCATCGGAACGTCATTAAACTGAAGGTCTACTTCGTTTTTGTCAATGACTGAAGATTTCAACCTTCGTACTGTCTTGGCGGTTCTTTCTACAAATAACCCTGGACCTCCCATAAAGTACTCGACTCCGTACCAAAGCTTATCTGGGTTCATATCTACAAATCCAGGCACGTCCTGAGACCCGCCAGTAGCTTCATTCATCCAAGAGAAAAAGTCTTTTACGGCTTCTGGCGATCTGAACGACATAGAAGAAGCTGGGACTGAATCGTCCCATCTCTTAGAATACACGGGGGACCCGAAGTAGGTTTCATTTGTAGCGATATCTACCATTGGTTTAAAAGAGGTAGGTATGACTGACTTCAAAGCCTTTGTAGATAAGTCTTTAGACTCACCAAAACTCATTGGCGAAAATGAATTTATGAATGACGAAGCAACGAACATTGCCGCAGATCCGAATTCTCTAGTTCCAGCAGCGCCCTCTACAGCTGCTGTGCCCATGTTGGCGAACACGTTATATCCATACGGCATAGGGATTTTCCAATAGTTCTTACCATCTGGCCGCATTATAATCATGTTTCTCTCCTTTACGTAATCTGGAATCTTAGTCCAGTACAACTCATCATCCTCGTCTTCATCAGACATTGCCATACCAATCATTGTAAGCATTCCGTTGAAAATGGTAAGTCCAGTAGCCATCTTCTGAGCTGTAGTTGCTCTTTCGTACCATCTTCGTTCAACCCCGTCTGGCTTTACTGGTGGCTTCAACCCAAGAAGAGATCTACCCAACCTAGCCGTACCTTGCACAGACGCATTAAAGAACAAATAGACAGCATTTAGGGTCTGTCCCCACTCTCCGTGCTTATTGAAGTTTACTGTGATATTCTTTGCAAACTGAGCAGCTTTAGCTCTTGATACGTTATTTTCTCTAGCTGATATATATGCAGCTAAACGTATGCTGTTTTCAAACGCATCATTGACCCCTTCTACAAAATCCAATACGTTTTTAGCGCTTCCCAGGATTTCCTGTGCTTTATTCTTTGTTTTTGCATCGCCCTGCAAGGACTCAGCAATTTCATCAAGTGACTTCATGTAAGCCCAACCAGTCTTACCTCCATCAGCCTGATACTCCTCATAGTATCTCATCACTACGGGGTCAGCTTTAGCTTGTCTTCCTGTAGCGTCTCTAAGTAACGTTTTTAATGACGGGCCTATCTTGCCGAACATATCATTCATGGCTCTCTGCCCATTCAAGAATCCTCCTTCAATTTCAGATTCAGCTGCTGCGTTGAACACGGCTGACTGAATATCACGAGAAAAGTTGCTTAGCAAGAACTCAGGGTTCTGAGTAGTAAATGCAGCTCTTAGCCAATTAGATGGAGCTCTCAACAGTCTAATAAACTGATTAGTCTGTGGCATGTTCATGTTCTTTAATGCACTAGCGTAGCTAGCATCTTTGAACCGAATAAACTTTTGATTTCCGTCTATCCTAACAGCAACGACATGAGGGTCGAGAGCATTAGCGTTGTCTAATATGCTCCACACGTTCGGGTTTGGATTGTTCTTTACTAAGTTGTACAAAGCATTCATAGCTTCGTTTTTCCTAGCCTCAATATGAACCGAGGCGTTCTGAGCAACAGCCTGAGCTAATACATTCTCGGCTCTTGATTTACGACCCTTAGCTCTCTTTGTTTGATCGCCAAACACAGCGAGTCCAGCCCCTCCAGTAGGATAAGCGCTAGTAACAGATGACTCTTCATCTCTAGCGAGTCCAGAAAGCGGAATGTAATTACTGAACATTTTTTCAAAAGCGTCAATCGTCTCTTGCTTCTCTAACCCAAACTTAACCATTGTGTTTCTCGTGTCTTGTTGCATATCCCTAACAAGAGAAACTATATCATCCAATGCTAATTTCTTTTCTTCCGAAATAGAATTCAATATTTCATTAGCCTCTTCAGTAGAAAGTCCACTACCGTCTTTAATTTCGCCTTTAGAGCGCTCCTCAATGACTTTGTTGCGTTCTTCTGCATGCAGTGCGTACATATACTCAGAAAGATCGTCTACAGTGAGCTCAGAGATTTTAAGCGCTTCCGTAATCTGTTCTAGTTTTTCATCGAGCAGCTTTAGGTCATAAGAAGCCTTTCCGTACATGGTCTCTTCAGCCATCTTGAAGTCTTCTGATTCTTTTACTGTGCGACCTTTAAAAGACTCTACGTCCTCCTGAAGCAGGAATATCCCTCTGTATTTATCTTGAAGCCTGATGAGCCATTTATCCCTCCATTCTTGCATAGAGGTCTTTGTCCTTATTTGCCACGTGTTTCCACTATCATCATTTGACTCCATAAACAAAGGAATAGACTGCCTGCTTTCTGGGTCGCCATCTATTCTTGAATCTTGACTAAGGATGCTTCTCCTCAAAGATCCAATCAAATACGAGTGCTCCATACCCATATTCATTCTGTTCAAAAGACCGCCTCTAATCTTGGGGTTTAACTTTGATTTTGACTCTTTTATAACCCTTTGTGCGGACTTAAAAAACTCAACATCATTAGTCACTTCTATCCCTTGTTTTTCAAACTCTTTGTCGTATATACTTTCAAATATATCCGAATGAATATCGAAATAATGATGTCTCTTGCTCGGTATTTTAAGAGATTTTTCGCTTGGATCGAAAGTCGGATACGTTAAAGAGAACGCAAATGGATCGCCCTCTGGAGTATTTTCCTTCTCCTCAAACGAAAACTCGGCACCTTCTTGCAATTTAATCTCTTGAACACCCATTACTTCCCCCACCTGAAACGATTGTAATACTGGGCTGATAAATGACCTTCTTACCTGGAACGGCTTCAACCCCTCTGGGTTTGACTCGTTATTAGTAGTAGAGTACAAACCATCTTTTTCAGATAGGAATGCATCCATCAAAGAGACTCTAAACTGAAATAGATCGTACAGGTAGCTTATTTTATTCTTATTGGTGTCAGAAACTGGGTAGTCCTTTCTCATTGATTCGAAGTACCTACCCATATTCCTGTCTTTAACAAAAGAACTTATAGCTGATTTTATGTCTTTATAATCCTCTATGTTTTTTACTTTCAGGGATTTACCATTTCTAGAGACGTAATCAGCATACTCATCTTTTTCTTGCATGAACCTTGGAAGCGCGTCTCTGAGAACATTTAATACACCAGGTTCGGACTTACTTCCGTTTATATAAACAGCTCCATCGGTCTTTTCAATTAAGAAGTTCCTTAATCTTTTAACATGTCTGTCTTGCTCTGCTTTATGCAGGTAACCGATAGCGGTTTCGTAGTGGTCAAAAAGATAGTCGAGAGTTAGGTCAAATGCTTGCGTGTTGCCAAGTACGTGTTTAGAATCCTGCGCTACGTAGTGTACTTGAATATAATCCTGCCCGCTTTCTCTAGCCATCTCAGCCGCTTTGTTTAGCTTTTTTGCTAATCCCTTCGCTTTAGAAGCAGAAGAAGCAGATAGGAATCCTCTAGAGTTAACACCAGAGTTCATAGCGGTTTTGAAGTATCGACCAATACTTACTTCACCAAAGTCAGAATGCATGGTTTTGTCATACCCCATAGTCAGAGTAACCACTTCATCTATCGTCTGCAAGTCGATGAATTCGATGTCGTTTTTCTCTGCGAAAAACCTTGCTTGCGGAGGAAGTTCAACACCTGATCCTATAGGTCTTGAAGCTCTAGAAACCCCCATATCTCTAGCTGACCCGTCTTCTTCTGGCTTAGTCAGTTCATCGTCGGCTATTTCTTGAGGTGTTCTGTAGTCACCTTCGGCCATCGTAAAAGCTTCTATATTTTTCTCTCTGCTGAAATACTTGTCTTCAATTAATTCTGGATCGAATCCAGATTCAATCAAAGCTTGTATGTTTCTGATAGCCGACTCATACATCTCTGGAGTCTTTTCGGTGTAGGATGTAAACTTCATGACATCCATTCCTTCTTCCCTGGGGATAAAGTCTTCTACATTGAGGTTTATTCTAACCGCACTAGTTGGTCCGCTTCTATATCCAGCGCTAACTAACAAATCGTATGCCTCTCTTCGAAGTCTTGCGCTATCTTTTGTTCTTTGAATACTTCTTTCTCTCTGTTCCTGTAATTTCTCAGCCCTTACCCTTTGAGCTGATTTAGGTAACTCGATATAAGCTAAGCTTCCGTCTTTATTGGTTTTAGGACGAGGGGGTTTGATGGGTTTCTTCTTTCCGTTTTCAATGTGGTACATGCCAGTAATGGTGTTCACCCTTCCATTACCAGTCATTTTGTTGTACCAATTCCTATAATGATTGTAGTCTGTTATTCTTACCGATCTAGATTCTGGGGATAAAAACTTAAACTGTTTTTGATAAGTTATTTCCGAAGCCCTAGCTTGTGGATTGTAAGTATAAAATACTTCAGACTGCTGTAGATAAGTGAATGGCTTATCAGGCTTGGATGCTCTACCTTCTGTGCGCTCTGCCGTAGTCTGTTCCACTTTTACCTCCTTTCCAGTTCTAGCAGCCTCTTCAAACCGTTTAGCCAGATTTATCAAATCAGTATCGTTGCTGATGACTCTTTGATTTGTATACTTGCTAAATACTCTGTTTACAAAGTCTATGATTCGTTGAACCACGGACTTGCTGTATTTCGAAGGGTTTGCAGCGTAATCAACAAGCAGAGCTACAATAGCCTCTTCCTCTAGCTCCTCTTGCGGTCTACCCTCATAAGCTTTTTCGACCCCATTCATAAGCTTATTCACATGCTTATTACTTTCTCTTAGGTTGTCAATCTCTGAATATAGTTCAGTTCTAGACTCAGCATTAGACCCTATGATAGACTTGAATACAGCGTGGCTAAATTCATGTCTAGCTGTATCTACAAGAGGAGGTAGATCACCATCGTATTCCACTTGCGTGTAATCGTAGATGTGAATGGTGTTTCCCCTAAACGTTCCAAGACTGAACTTATTCTGTTCCATCATTTGGTCAGCGTTCTCTACACCCTCTACTTCTCTTGCATATGAGTCGGCATTCTTGTGAAATACAATCTTTATTTCATTGTCTTTCAATGCGTTGGAAAAAGAAGAAGTCAGATTTATCAATGGCTGATGAAATTCTGTGGGCACCTCCTTCTCTGCCAAAGACTCAGCACTTACACTTTCAGGTGTAAATTCAACGAAGTTTGAAGGTCGCATTTCCTTCAAGGCTTCTGTATCTAAAATAAACTTAGCCGCTGTTTCTTCAGCCTGAACATCCTCTTCTACCTCTAGCTTCTTGTGATTCTCTACAACTTCTTTAGATACGGGTTTTTCAACTGTCTCTACTTGATTTCCTTCTGCGTCTTCTACGAAAAGCGGAAGCTGTCCTTTGTTTGCTTCTGCATACTCTCTCTGATAGGCTTTCCCTTCAATTTTTCTTTTAATCTCTCTCAAGCTATCTATCTCGGACTTCTTAGACGCTATCTGATCTGCATTATACTCAATACCAGCAAGATCCTTACCTCTCTTTACCTGAGATTCTAAGTTTAGTATACGTCGATTAACGGAAGCGATTTGAACAGATTCCTCATCATTTAGGGTTGAATAAGCCTCTTCTTGCATTCCGTTTAAAGCGTCGTATGCTCTAAACTTGTCCTCCAATTCTTGACGTCTTGCTTTCTTGATATCTGGATCTGTCTCTCTGTCATATGCAGCTTGAAGCTCAGCAAATTCGGTATCTATGTCTTGCTTTTCTTTCTCAAGAGTAGAATGACCGATAGCTTTAGAGCTTGGCAGCGAAGCTATCCTATAGCCTCCTGGACCAGCCGCTCCTATAAATCCAAGAGTGGCTGCATCTACTACTTCAAATAGATTAAACTTATCTGGGTTTTTTCCAAATTCAGATCTGATTAACATATCAGACCGTTGTGTTAAAACGCTTATAACAGCCTCTTCTCCAGCCTCACCGAGAGTCGTCATAAGAAAGCTGGATAGTTTTGACCTTCCAGCGTCTATAGCTTTTTTAGAAGCTTCCTTAATTGCTTCCTCTCCTATTTCAGAAAATACTTTCTGAACACCAACTCCAAAATACCCAGCAAGAGCTGAAACAGTACCCTCTATAACTCCATTAGCCATGCTGTGAACTACACGTTCTTGCTTGCTCATGGTCGGGTCTGAGAGCAGTCTTGAGTTTTCTTCGGCAAACACAGACGCTCCAGTAATGGCTGCACCAGCTACATTGCCAGCTATAAATGGTAAAGCTGTTCTTGGCGCGTCAATAGCTGCATACACTCCATCAACGAACAGACTAGCAAACCCGCTATCTAAATCTCCTTCTTTGAAGTTTTCTGATATTCCTCTCTGAACACCTTCTTCTGTGGCTCCCAACAGAATCTTCTGAGCAGTCTTCTCTCTCTCCTGCTCTAGCCTAGACTCTTCAATCTTTTTGTTCAGCTCACCAGCAAGCAATGAGCTTCCAAATTGATCTTGTCGCAAAACCGCTTTAGATGCTATAGAGTTTCTAGCATTAGTCAACATGCCTTCGACTCCACTAATAATAGCGTTATTGATTGGATTCATGTACAGGTTTCTACCCATTTGAACTCCAATCTCTTCATCCAGTTTTGCTTTTTCTTCTGCTTGACGCATATCTTCGATAGCGCCCATTTCATAAGCTTCTGGCAAGGCTACAACCTCAAAGTCGGGTTTTTCGAACTTGTACTGATCAGCGTCCCTATACGCATCAAAACCCTTAAGCCAATCCTTCTCTTCTTGAGCTAAGTAGTCAAACTGCTTTCTCTCCGAAGACAACCCCAAATCTGTATCGGCCACTTCTGAAGTCGGCGTAAAGGCCAAAAAAGCTTCTGTTGAAGCTGGCTCGAATTCTTGTAGGGATGGCGCTTCCAATTCGCCATCTTCTTTTTTTTTTACAATAAGGTCCTGATAAGTAGGGTACTTCTCAAGTATTTTGTTAGCTAATTCAATATCGTCAACCCCTTGATATGAGGGGTACTTCTGTTTGATCATCTGACCAAACTCCTGTAGTGTATATTGCTCGTTCATACTATTATTAAAGTCCTAGACCTAACGGGTCTTTATCTAACGTACCTGGATCAGTAGCCGTTTCTGGGGATTCTGTATCCAATCTTAATGAGTTGATAAAGTCTCTAAATGATATTGGATATACCTCTCTAAACATAGCGTCTATCTCAGACATAACCTCTCTTCCTTTGTTGGTATTTGGGTCTATGTATACGTCTGGAATAGCTTCTCCAGAAGGTGCGTTCCCTAATGAAGACAACCTTATTCTTCCGTCTTCAAGTAAAGACATATTTGATGGTGTGGCTTCTACAGCTGTGGATACTGTAATATACTCAGGAAAGTCAATCGGATTCTCAGGATCGTAATCTGAATTCTTTATTTTCTTAGCCTTGAGTCTATCTGGAATCAAGCTAGTTAAGTCTATCTTGCCCTTTATTAATGACGGACTGAAACTAACCTGCTGAGACAAAGACTCTCCTGGCATTACAGGCCCTTCTTCAACTATAGGTTTAACGCTCTGGAAAAGAGACTCTAAGTTTTCTACTTTTTTAATCTGTCCTGCGGTTGGCTTTTGAGCGGTCTTTTTGTTGAAATCTACCCATCCGTTTTTAGCATCTTGAGCCCACATCTCTCTAGCCTGAGACATGTTTTCTTCACTTTTTAAAATCTCGTCTACAGACATATTTGGCTTCTCTTCTAGCTGGTAATATCTAGCCGCTTGTCTTGCAAGATTAGGGTCTGTTTCGGTCATTTTAAGAGCATACTCATAAGCCTGGTTGCTAGTCTCGTGCGCTCTATTAGGGCCTTTGTCTGAATACCACGTACTTCCCATAAGGATTTTGCCCTCCTTTAGCTGTGGCATGAACGGAGAATCTGGCCTTCTGTATTCTCCGAATGACATTGGCTTCCCATTCGACATAATGACTGGATTGTCATCAGCATCCCAATCAATCTTAATGGGTTGATTCAAGCCCATGTAAGCCATCTCGTATGACTGATCCTCTCTTTCGTCTTCAAGATCTCCGTATACGTTTTCTCCTAAAGCTTTTCGCTGCACAAAACCCTGAAAAGTGCCAGCCTGAGCTCCATCCTTTACGGTACCAAAGTTCTCCTTTTTGTAAGCTTCAGCACCATCAATGAATTTAATAAGCTGTTGCGCTTGTTGCTGAAACTTGATCATACTATCCGTGCTAGAAGCGTATTTGTCAAGATTCTCTGTCAAGTGTTCAGCCCACTGATTAGCAATGGAGTAATCACTGCCAAACATCGTAGACTGGTCGGCCAGCTCAATCATAGAGGCCATTTTAAGCGCTCTGGCTTGCTTCTGCTCCCTTCTTTTCTCTATGTTGCCGAGCTCCTCCCTAAACCCCTTAAAAACGTCTGGTGGAGTTCCGCCTCCTGGCATTGGGTAGTCAATCATTTTCTGTTTTTCATTGCGAACTCACGCATCAGCTTGCGGAAGTACGGTGATTGCTTAGCCACTTTCTTTTGCTGATCTGGATTTAGGATAGCCTCCCCTCCAGTCATCTCCCCTACCTTAGCCCCGTCTTGCATGATGTCGATTGGGTTGGATTTATGGGAGAAGGCTCCTTCGGTCATCATGCCACCAGATTTAAGGTTTAAATCTATGTCTTCGACTTGGCCGAACTCATCAGCCTCTTGCTTGGCAACATCTTTGAAGTATTTGTTTAGCTGTAAGTTATTCATTGTTTCGCCTCCAATCCCCTTGAGTAAACCCTGCCCAAACTGCCCAGCGATAGAGCCAAACGCCTGACCCATAGCTTGCTTCTTCTGCGCTTCTAGCCAGCGGTTGTACTGCTCTGCTCCACGCTCTGCCTGGAATTGGCTTTGCGCAAGCTGTTGTTCCATTTGAGTGTTAGCGTCCTGAACGCTCTGCTGTTGACCAGCGTACTTAGCAAGATCTGCTTGCTGT